>Ga0315904_10004706_pt1 | contig 19310 bp, 14 predicted proteins | sample LakEriMetagenome_6_FD_203529 | JGI IMG/M metagenome (GOLD analysis project Ga0315904, IMG submission 203529) | Freshwater fungal communities from buoy surface, Lake Erie, Ohio, United States - Buoy 12 MA120 | ecosystem: Environmental > Aquatic > Freshwater > Lake | place: USA: Lake Erie, Ohio...
CCCGCGTCCCTCGTCGGGGTCGCCGTCCACCACGACGCGGTAGGTGTACGCCGTGCCGGCCGCCAGGCCGTCCACCCGCATCCGCGCGACCCCGAACTCGTCGGCCGCGACCGCGGGTGACCACACGCCCGGGTCGTCGGCACTCGTCTGCACGAGCAGCGACGCCGTCGCACCACCGTCGCGCAACCGGGCGGTCACCGTGACCGAGTCGGGTTCGAGCGCACCGGCGAGCACCCATCGCACCTCGTCGAGCGGCAGGCCGGGCGTGACGCTCTCGGGGTGCGTCGGACCGAAGTACACGTCGTACACCGCGCGTGCCCCGATCCAGGTGCTGCCGACGAGGAGCGCCGTCACCACGGCCACGGCGGCGAGCTCGTGCGGTGCGCGGCGGTGCTGCCACGACAGCCAGAGGAGGAAGGCGGGCGCCATGAGCGCAGCGGCGAACAGCGTGGCGACCAGCGGCGGGTACTCGATCGCGGCGAACACCCCGAGCAGCGCGGCGGCGACGGCGATCGTGACCGCTCCGACGGCGGGCCACTTCCGGCCGACGATCGCACCGATCGACACGACGGCGGCGAGGGCGAGCTGGACCGGGCGTTCGATCGCATCGCCGAACACGTAGCCCTCGCCGTTGCGCGGGAGGCCGACCGTGAGGGTGATCACCGCCAGGCCCACCACGGCGAGCAACGACGCGAGATGGGAGAGCAACCGCACGAGCGACGCCGACGACTCGGTGAGCGCGATCAGCCCGACGGGCAGGTGCGGGTGCTCGCGCCGCGCCGGGTGGGCCGGGTGGCCACGATGGAGGTGGTGGGCGTGGACGTGGTCGCGTCGGGCTTCGGCGCCGATCGCCCACGGGCACCCGTGGCAGCGCACGTGCGCCCGCTGGTCCGCCACCACCCAGCGCGCCGCGAGCCCCAGCGCGAGGCCGATCGCGGCGCCGCCGAGCACGTCGGTCGTCCAGTGCACGTCGCTCGCGATCCGGTCGACGGCGGCGCCCACGGCCAGCACGGCCAGCACCAGCTGGAGCATCGTGCTCGGACGCGGCCGCCGTACCAGCACCGCCACGGCTAGGGGGAGCAGCATCGCCATCACGACCGACTGCAGCGCGTGGCCGCTCGGGAACGAGTCGGTGCCGAACCGCGGCCCGCCGGGCGGCCGGTCGCGTTGGATCACACCGCGCAGCAGCACCCCGGTCATCATCCCGAGCGCCGTCGCACCCAGGTACGCGGCGGTGAGCGCACGACAGCGCAGGGCGGCGACGCACACGACGACGGCCACCAGGATCGTGACCTCGGTCCCGAACGCGACGTCGGTGAACGTGCTCCACCACCCGAGTTCCACCTGACCGAACCACGCGCCGGCGCGGTCGTCGAACCCGGCGACGAGGTGGGGCGACGCGCCGACGGCGAGCGCGAGCAGCCCCGCGGCCGCGGTGGCGGTGAGCACCGCCGCGCCCAGCCGCCACGACGGACGGGCGAGGCCGGTGGCGTCGTCGATCGGCTGGGTGGTGAGGAGCGACCGTCGCAACCAGCCGTGGGCCCACACCGGCGGGTCCGGCCAGCGGATGAACACGACGCCGGCGACGACGCCGAGCACGAGCGCCACCGTCGATGCCGCGAGCGCGAGGGCGAGCAACCAGGCGATGTCCGCGACGTAGCTGTCGTCGCGCAGGTAGTTCGCGATCGAGCCGATCACCACGTACCACGCACCACCGACGAGGGTGATCGCGAGCAGTGCGTACACCGGGCGCGAGCGCAGGCCGCGCTGCTCGGGGCGGTCGGGCGTGCGGGTGCCGAGCACCTCGCGTGCGATCGCGTGCCCGGCGATGCGTGCCCGCTTGTCGCGGGAGGCGTCGGTGGTGGCGCGCAGCAGGTCGCGCACCTCGCCGGCGAGCCAGAACAGCAGCCCGACTCCCATGATCGCGGGCACGAACACGTGCAACCGCCGACCGTCGAGGAGCTCGTCGGGGCCGACGTGATCGAGCCGGCCGCGACGGTTCCGGCGGTCCGGACGGTCGGGTCGTCGGGTCATCGGGTCACCTCCTGCGCGTCGCCCGCGATGCCGCCGCCCGCGAGCAGGTCCGGCTCGTCGAGGACGCCGAGGACGTCGAGGACGTCGACGGTGCCGGCGTCGCCGTCCACGAGCACGAGGTGGCCGTCGAGCCGGTCGATGGCACCGGCCACGGCGAACACCGCCGGGAGCCCGAACTCTCGCGCCAGGATCGCCGCGTGCGACAGCGGCCCGCCTCGCTCGATGACGAGCGCGCCGCAGCGCGTCAGCACCGGGGTCCACGACGGGTCGGTGGCCGCGGCGACGAGCACCTCGTCGTGCCCGATGGGGTCGCGTGGGTCGTCCACCCGCCGGGCGCGACCCGTGAAGCGACCGGCGCTCGCGGCGAGCCCGGTGAGCCGGACGCGGGTCGCGGTGGTCGATCCGGTGGTCGATCCGGTGGTCGATCCGGTGGTCGATCCGGTGGAGGTACCGAGGGCGTGGTCCGGCGCACCGCGCCAGCGGGGCGGCAGCGGCGGACGGACGGCGTGCGCGCGCAGCGCACGGCGGCGCGCCTCGAGTTCGTCGTCGCCGACCCGGTGCTGTCGGGTGGCCCCCTCCGCCAGCAGCAGGGTGCGCAGCTCGGCGGTCGTCACCAGGTCGACGTCCGTGGGGTCGCCGATCACATGGGCCGCGACGAGGCGGCGGCCGAGCTCGAGGTGGACGCGGCGCAGCTCGCCGCCGATCGCCAGGATCGCCGCCTTGGTGCGCTCGCGGCGGCCGAACTGGGCGGCGGCACCGTCGGCGAGGTGGGCGAGCCGGCGCCGCAGGAGGCGGCGGCGGAGTCCGGGGTCGGGCCAGCGCGCCGTGCCGTCGAGCTCGACGAGGAGCTCCTCGAACGCGAGTGAACGCTCGTCGGGGCCATCGGGCCGGCCGGGTGCGACCGGCGCGAGCCCGAGCTCGTCCCAGGTGGGTCCGGCCACCACGCCGGCGGACGAGCCGGCCCAGGGAGCGGGGAGGTCGTCGGGCAGCGTGACCCGGTCGGCCCACCTCGCCGCCCAGGTCGCCGGCGCCGCCGGCGGACGGTGCCGCTCCAGCAGGGTGCGCACGGCGGTGTGGATCGCGCCGGCGTCGGCGGACACCGTGAGCTCGGCCGCCATCGCCCGCGCGGCGAGGGCGACGAGCGCGGTGCGCCGGGCGAGGAGCTCGGTCGTGGTGTGCCGATCCGGCTCGATCGGGTGCGCCTCCACCTCCACCACGGCGTGCACCACCACCTCGGCGTCGAACGCCGCCTGCCGGCGGGCGGCACCCGCGCGTCGGGCGTGCCGGGCGTTGGCAGCGAGGCGACGGAGGCGTCGGACGCGGTCCTCACCGGACCCTGCACTCGCCGCGGCATCCGCGGCATCCGCGGCACCGGCGTCCGGGGCCAGCCCGGAGGCCGCACGCACGCGGGCCTCCGCGCCCGGGATGCGGGCCATCAGCGCGCCGAGCCGCCCGAGGTCGAGCGCGGCGCGGCCGCCCACGCGGCGCAGCAGCCAGCGAGGGCTCGCCGCGGCCGAGGTGTCGGCGCCGAGGCGGTCGAGCATCGTGCGGAACCCCTCCTCCACCACGAAGGTGCTGAGCTCCCACACGAGCGGGGGCAGCACCCCGGGCAGCATCTCGCCGATGCCCTCGGTGGTGAGCTCGACGCCCGCGAGGGCGGCCGGATCGTCGTCGAACGGGTCGTGCACCTCGACCGGCGACCGTCGGCGGACGGCGGTGACCGGACGCGCCTGGACCACCCAGAGCTCGCGCCCGTCCCAGGCCCACTCCACGTCCTGGGGCGTGCCCGCACGGCGTTCCACCTCGAGCGCTGCGTCGACCGCCAGGGCGACCGCCGGCCCGAGATCCGGCCCGAGGGTCGGGCCGGCGTCGGGGCGCACCACGCGGTGCGGACGGGTCGGGTCGCGCGCCAGCAGCACGACGCGTGGGGTGCGGCGCCCGGACACGAGGTCGTCGCCGAGACCCTCCACCACCTCGACCCGCACGACCGGCTCCTCGGCGACGGGGTCCTGGGTGAACACCACCCCGGCGCATCGGGCATCGACCATCGGCATCACCACGGCGGCCATCGCGATCGAGTCCTCGCCGATGCCCCGCGCCGCGCGGTACGCCCGGGGCGCGGGGTGGTGCAGCGACGCGAACACCGACAGCACGGCCCGTTCGACGTCCTCACGCGACGTGGGGTCGACGCCGAGCACCGATCGGTACTGGCCGGCGAAGGACGACTGCGCGAGGTCCTCCGCCGTGGCCGACGAGCGCACGGCCACGGGTCGACCACCGGCGACCGACTGCGCGGCGGCGAGCACCGCGTCGAGCAGGTCGTCGGGCAACCCGGCGGCCAGGAACGCGGCGTCGACCTCGTCCGCGTCCGGAGGGTCGGGAAGGTCCGGAGGGTCGGGAAGGTCGGGAACGTCGGGAACGTCGGACGCCCGGGACCCGGCGGGGGGACGTGACACAGCGGCGAGCCGGTCGAGCAGCGGGCGCAGTGACGGCGAGGCCACCACGCGTCCGAACGCCGCCGCGGTGACCACCACGGTGGGCGGGACGTGCAGCGACCAGCCGACGAGCCGGTCGAGCGCCGCCGCCTTGCCCCCGACGAGCGACCCCGGCGCTCCCCCACCGTCGAGACGCACCACCTCGGGCAGCGGGGCGGTCGCCGCCGCGCCGCACGCCGGCCCACGGTCCGGTCCACGTCCGGGCGCGGCGCGCGACACGACACCGCTCGCGTCGGTCATCGTGCCGCCTCCCGCGACGGGTCGCGCGTGTCGTGCGCGTCGTGCGCGAGCGCGGCCCGGTAGGTGCTGATCGCTCGGTCGGCGAGGTCGTCCATCGTCTCGCCCTGCTCGGCCGCGGTGATCTCCAGCCAGCGCGCCACGTCGTCGCGCACGGCCACCGCCCGGCGATGCGTGATCGATCGCAGCAGCACCACCGCGCACAGCACGGCCACGGCCACGAACAGCACGACGAGATCGGGGGCGTCGCCGATGGCGGCGTCGACGGCTCCCACCACGGCGATCAGGACCGCGACCACCAACTCGGACGGCACTCGACGCGTGCGCATGGTCGACCTCCGGGACCTCGATCTGCTGTACCTCCATGGAGGCACGGCGAGCCGTCCGGGCCGAGGGCCGAAGGTCGCTTTCGCGACCGCCGTCGGTCGGGAACCCGGCGGGACGCCGAGGGGTCAGCGGTCGGGCACGCGGATCCGCACGAACCACGGACCGCCGGTGCGGCGCGCGTCCCGGATCGCGGTGGTGAGCCGGTCGGGTCGGTCGACCGCTGTCGCGCTCCAGCCGAACCCCTCGGCGATCCGCACCGGGTCCGCGCTCGACACGTCGACACCCGCGCGCGGGGCGTCCACGTCGTCGAACGACTGGCGGATCTGCGCGTAGCCCCGGTTGTCCCACACGAGCAGCACCAGGTCGAGCTGCTCGTCGACCGCGGTGGCCATCTCGGCCACGGTGAACAGCCACCCGCCGTCGCCGGCGAGGGCGAGCAGCGGCCGCTCGGGCGCCGCGACGCCGGCACCGATCGCCATCGGCAGGGCGCAGCCGAGCGTGCCGTAGCCGTAGGGCGCGAGCCACGACCGCGGTCGCTCGCACGGCAGCGCCACGTGCGCGGCGTACGCGAGCTGGGTGGAGTCGAGCGCCACCACGGTGTCGGGGGTGAGCGTCGTCGCGATGGCCTCGATCCACGGGACGAGATCGGCCCGCAGCTCACCGGCCGCGAGATCGCGGAGGTGCTGCGCCCGGGCCGCCCCGTCGCGGGCGGGGGCGCCCGGGATGAGCGGGGTGGGCGGTGGAACCAGCGCGAGCAGGGCCTGCAGCGCGTCGGTGGCGTCGGCCTCGATCGCGACGTCGGGCACGGTGCGACGGTGGAGCTGCTCGGGGTCGATGTCGATCCGCACGACCGTGCCATTGCACGCGAGTGGCCGGCCCCCGTTGTACAGGTCGGCGTCGGACAGCTCGCTGCCCACCACGAGCACCGCGTCGGCCGACTCGACCAGCTGCTGCACGGCGGTGCACCCCAGCGTGTTGCCGGCGCAGAGCGGGTGCGACGAGGCGACGACGCCCTTCGCGTTGCCCGTGAGCACCACCGGGGCGTCGAGCGCCTCGGCGACGGCCACGAGTGCCGGACCGGCGTCGATCGCGCCGCCGCCGGCCACGATCAACGGCGCACGGGCGGCACCGAGCACCGCCGCGGCACGGGCGACCAGCGCGGCGTCGGGAGCCGGGGTGGCGCGGGCGGGTGCGACGGCCTCGTACGGCTCGACCCACCGTTCGAGCACGTCGGTCGGGAACGCGAGGTGCACCGGCCGCGGCCGCGCCGAGCGGAACACGTCGAACGCCCGGGCCACCAGCGCCGGCACGTCGGCCGGGTCGAGCACGGTCTCGCTGAACGCGGTGACCGACCGGGCGATGAGCGCCTGGTCGTCGAGGTCGTGCAGCGGTCCGTGGCGGCGGCCGAGCGCACCGGTGTCGGTGGTGGAGGCGAGCACGAGCATCGGCCGCGAGTCGTGGAAGGCCTGGGCGATCGGGGTGAGCGCGTTGGTGAGGCCGGGCCCGGTGATGAGCGTGCAGACGCCGGGCCGGCCGGTGACCACGGACCAGCCGTCGGCCATGAACCCGGCACCCTGCTCGTGCCGTGGTGACACGGCGCGCACCCCGCTGCGGTGCAGCCCGCGGTACAGCTCGATGTTGTGCACGCCGGGGATGCCGAACACGGTGTCGACGCCGTAGGCGCGGGCGAGCAGGTCGACGACCGCCTCGCCGACGCGCAGCCGCCCGTCGCCGGACCCCGCCGCCGAGCCCATGGCTGCGCCCCCGCCGGTCATCACCCCTCCTGCGTGTCGGCCCGGTGCTCGGCAGCGAGTTGCTCGGCGAGCTCGCGGATGCGGCGGCACGCCTCGGCCATCACGTCGGCCTCCACGGTCAGGGCGAGGCGGACGTGCCCCGCGCCGCGAGCGCCGAAGCTCTCGCCGGGCATCACCACGACGCCGCACTCGTCGAGCAGGCGCCATGCGAAGTCGAGGCCGCTGAGCCCGGTGGGACGCACGTCGGCGAGCACGAACATGCCGCCCTCGGGCAGGTGCACCCGCACACCCGTGGACCCCTCGAGCGTGGCGACCATCGCCTGCGCACGCTCGTGGAACACGTCGCGCTGGCGGCGGACCTCGGGGTGCTGCTCGTCGAGCGCGACGACGAGCGCGTCGCTGAGGAACGGCTGGATGCCGAACAGCATCGTCTCCGACACGAGCGTGAGCCGGCGGATGAACTCCTCGGGGCCGGCGGCCCACCCCGACCGGAAGCCGGGCAGCGCGTGCGACTTCGAGATCGAGGCCACCGACACCGACCGCTCGCGCAGCCGGGGCCGGTCGAACGGCGACGAGAAGGGACGGTCGAAGGTGAGCTCCGCGTACACCTCGTCGCACACGATCCAGAGGTCGTGGCGCTCGCACACCTCGCCGATGGCGTCGATCTCGGCCTCGCTCAGCACCGCGCCGGTCGGGTTGCTCGGCGTGTTCATGAGCAGCACCCGCGACCGCGGCGTGATCGCCGCTTCCAGCGCCTCGGGCCGGAGGTGGAAGTCGTGCTCGGGCAGGGTGGGCACCGGCACGAACGTGGCACCGGTGGAGGCGACGACGCCCTCGTAGGTGGCGTAGTACGGGTCGGGCACGAGCACCTCGTCGCCGGTCTCGACGAGCGTGGTGATCGCCGCGTACAGGGCGTGCTGCGTGCCGGAGGTGACGGCGATGTTGCGGCGGGTGGTGGGCAGACCCGAACGGCGCTCGTGGTGGGCGGCGACCGCGTCGAGGGTGCCGACCTCGCCCTGACCCGAGGCGTACTTGGTGCGCCCGGCGCGCAGCGCGGTGATCGCGTGCTCCACCACCTTCGCGGGCGGCGGCAGGTCGGGTTCGCCGATCGACAGGAAGATCAGATCGGCGCCCGCGGCGGCGCGCTGCTTGCCGGCGATGTGCACCGCCCACTTGGCGGCGCCGAGACCGTCGAGACGGTCGGAGATCGATGCGTACTTCATGGACGAGGCAGTCATGGCGTGGCCGAGCCTAGGAGCACGGCCCACTCGACAGATGTCCGAACCGTGTTCGACAGGGGTACCTCGTCCGGGTGCGCGAGCGCGACGACCGGCGGAGGCACCGGTCAGTCGACGTGGCCGAGCACCGCCTCGGCGATGCGGGCGCCGTGGGTGTCCTGCAGGAAGTGCCCGGCGTCGTCGAACGCGTCCCACGTGGCATGGGGGATCAGCGAGTGCCAGCGACGGCCCCACGCACCGTCGAAGACGTCGTCGGCCAGGCCCCACACGACGTGGGTCGGCAGCGTGGTGGCGCAGATCGCGGCGAAGTGCTCGGCCTGGACGTCGCCGTTGCCACGGGCGTGGTCGTGCACGGGGATGCTGAGCGGGAACTGCCGCGGCCCGGTGACGCCCGCCTCGCCGAGCCCGGCGAACGGAGCGTCGTAGGCGCGCACCACCTCGGCGGCCTCCGGCGAGAGCACCGGCTCGGCGCCCTGCATGATCGCGCAGAGCACCTCGGCCGGCGCCGCCCGTCCGGTGGCGATCGCCATCAGCGTTCCCCAGCCGAACCGGTCGGGGACGTTGTCGCGGAAGAGACCGCCCGGTTGGTTCTGCTCGATCCAGCGACGAATGGCGGCCGTGTACTCGTAGCCGTCGTGGTGCAGCCAGGTGTTCATGATCACGAGCCGCGAGAACCGCTCGGGCATGGTGGCCACCTGTGCGAGCCCGGTGGGACCACCCCAGTCCTGCACGAAGATCGTGACGTCGCGCAGGTCGAGCGCCTCGACCAGCCGGGTGAGGTTGCGGGTGTGGCGGGCGATGTCGTACCAGGAGGGCACGGTGACCTTGTCGGAGCGGCCGAAGCCGATGTGGTCGGGCGCCACGCACCGGTATCCGGCCGCCCGCATCACCGGGATCACGTGCCGGTACAGGTAGCTCCAGGTCGGCATGCCGTGGATCATGAGGGCGACGGGAGCGTCCGCCGGCCCCTCGTCGACGTAGTGCATCCGCAGCTCGTCGACGCCCAGGTCGGCATCGGGTCCGAGGTCGAACCAGTGCGGCGCGAACGGGAAGTCGGCCAGGTCGGCGGTGTTCGCGTCGGGGGTGCGCACGACGGTGGGGACGTCGCTGGGGACGTCGCTGGGCACGGCCATGATGGGCTCCTCCTGCGTGGGCGACGGGTGCATCCCCGTTGTAGCACCTGCTACCGGCACTCACCGCCGGGGCTGGCCCCGTGGGGGTCGACTCAGGCGCAGCCGGACACGCGCGAGCCGGTCGTCGCCGCACCACGCTCGAGCGTGGCGCTGGTCGACGTGAGCTCGCCGACGCCGATCGTGCACGGATCGACGGTGGGGTCGCCCGCCACGTACACCCGCATGAAATCGAGGATCTCCCCGGCGATGAACGCCTGGACGTCGGGCGCGCCCGAGGTCCACATGTCGCTGTGGTCCTGCCCGGCGATGATCGAACGGAAGGTGTCGCTCGTGCCCGGGTAGTGGTCGAACGGGGCGAGCCGCCACCCCGGCTGCTGCACCGTGCCCGTCGCGTTGGTGGAGATCTCGGCCTCGCCGACCAGGTCGTAGGCCGGGATCGTCACCGTGGTCCAGCTGGTGTCGTCGGCCGAGCGCAGGAACGTGCCGAACTGGTCGGGGCCCTGCGGCGAGATCGGGGCGATCGCGTCGATCCGGTCGTCCCGGAACGGGGACGCGACGCCCGGCGAGCCGGTGTAGCTGGCGCCGCCCACGGCGTGGGAGGTGTAGGCACCGTAGGAGTGCCCGGTGTGGCCGACACGGTCGAGATCGGGCCGGCCGGCGAACGACGGCGGCATCGCGATCCGCCCGGCGGCGAGCTGATCGAGCAGGAACGTGACGTCGGCCGGCCGGTCGTCCACCTGACGCGAGCCCGCCGCGGAGACGTCGTGGGCCAGGTGGATCGCGACGAAGCCGCCGGAGGCGAACGTCGCGCCGAGGTGCTCGCCCGCGAGGTGGCCGCGAGGGTTGCCGAAGCCGCCGTGGCTGACGAGCACGACCGGCACGTCCCCCGCCACACCGATCGGCGCGTACACCTGGTACGAGATCACGCGGCCCGCTCGTGCGTCGTCCACCACCTGGCCCACGACGCGAGCCACCTCGTACGTCCCGGCCGCTGCGGTCGTGACGGATCCGGTGGTCGCGGATCCGGTCGTGTCGGGTGCCGTCGTGTCGGGTGTCGTCGTGTCGGGTGCCGTCGTGTCGGGTGCCGTCGTGTCGGGTGCCGTCGTGTCGGGTGCCGTCGTGTCGGGTGCCGTCGTGTCGGGTGTCATCGACGCGGGCAGGGTCGACGCCGAGCCACGCGTGACCACGGCGGACGGCTCGCTGCAGGCGGCCAGGACGAGCAGCGCGAGCGTGGCGAGCGAGCCGACGAGACGGGCGCGGTGGTGCCGGGGCGTGGAACGCACGACGGAGATCGTGCCGGGCGGATGTGAGGAAACCGTGAGCTCGTCAGTCGCCGGCGTCCACGCTCGCGAGCGTGACCGACACGCCCTCGGGCACCGGGGGCAGCCGCTTGGTGAGCAGCCAGGTGAGCACCACGAACGCGGTGCTGCCCCACAGGGCGGCGGGGAGCCCACCCCACAGGGCGAGCACGCCCGACAGCAGGGTGCCGATGAAGCGACCGACGGCATTGGCCGCGTAGTAGAAGCCCACGTCGAGGGCCACCTCGTCGTCGTCCGCGTAGGCGAGCACCAGGAACGAGTGCAGCGACGAGTTCATCGCGAACACCACGCCGAACACGATCAGCCCACCGACGATCGCCACCTCGACCGCCAGGTCGAGCGCGACGAACACCGCGATCGCCGCCGACACGGCCGCGAGCACGAGCGCCCACGTGCGGGCGGCGCGCACCTCGTCGAGCTCGCGGCCCCCAAGGGCGAGCAGCCTCGGGGCGAACGACTGGACGATGCCGTAGCCGATCACCCACACCGCCATGAAGCCGCCGACGCCCGCGTCCGACCAGTCGAGCTCACCGGCGAGGAACACGGGCAGCGCGACGACGAACCAGATGTCGCGGGCCCCGAACAGGAAGATCCGGGCGGCGGACAGGCGGTTGATCGACGTCGACTTCGACAGCACCGAGCGCAGCGGCGGCTTCTTCTTCGACCGTCCGATGTCCTCGTTCAGGAACACGAGGAGCCCGACCACGGTGACGGCCAGCGCCGCCGCCATCGACCACAGCGCACCCTCGTACCCGATCGAGGCCAGCAACGCGGCTCCGACGAAGAACCCGACACCCTTCAGCGCGTTCTTCGATCCGGTGAGGATCGCCACCAACCGGAACAGCGACCCGTCGCCCGCCACGGTCTTCACCGCGCTCTTCGAGCTCATCTTCGTGAGGTCCTTGGCGACGCCCGACAGCGCCTGCATCGCCATCACGAACGTCACCGAGAGCCAACGCTCCCACGACGGCGACTCCAGGGTGAGCGCAGCGAGCGCGCCGATCTGCAGCACCAGCCCGGCGACGAGCGTGCGGTTGAGCCCGCGTCGGGAGCCCACCCATCCGCCGATGAGGTTGGTGAGGATCCCCATGAACTCGTACGAGAGGAACAGGAACGCGATCGCGACCGGCGAGTAGCCGAGCTCGTGGAAGTGCAGCAGCACCAGCATCCGCAGCGCACCGTCGGTGACGGTGAACGCCCAGTAGCCGGCCGTCACGAGGACGTAGTTGCGGAGCTTCACGCAGGTGATCCCATCGCCGTCTCTGAAGCCGTCTCTGAAGCCGTCTCTGAAGCCGTCTCTGAAGCAGCGACGGAGGCGGCGACGGTGGCCGTGAGCTCGGCCATGCGGTGGACGTAGCCGTACTCGTTGTCGTACCAGGCGAGCACCTTCACCATCCGGCCGTCGACCACCATCGTCGAGGGACCGTCGACGATCGACGACCGCGGGTCGTTCACGAAGTCGGCCGACACGAGCGGCCGCTCCTCGAAGCCGAGGATGCCCGCCATCGGGCCGGCCGCGGCGTCGCGCAGGAGGCCGTTCACCTCGGCGACCGTGACGTCGCGCGACATCGTGAACACGCAGTCGGTGAGCGACGCGTTGAGCAACGGCACGCGCACGGCGATGCCGTCGAGCTTGCCGGCGAGCTCGGGGTAGATCAGCGTGATCGCCGTCGCCGAGCCCGTGGAGGTGGGCACGAGGGAGTTGAGCGCGGAGCGCGCCCGGCGGAGGTCCCTGTGGGGCGCATCGACGATCACCTGGGTGTTGGTGACGTCGTGGATGGTGGTGATGACGCCGCGTTCGATGCCGATGCCCTCGTGGAGCACCTTCACCACGGGGGCGAGGCAGTTGGTGGTGCACGACGCCGCGGTGACGATGCGGTGCACCGCCGGGTCGTAGAGGTGGTCGTTGCAGCCCACCACCGCGTTCAGCACCCCGGGGCTCTTGACGGGGCAGGCCACCACCACGGACCGGGCACCGGCGGCGAGGTGCGGCTCGATCGCCTCGGCGGTCGTGAACTTCCCGCTCGACTAGATCACGACGTCGACCCCGAGCCCCGCCCAGTCGATCGCCCCGGGCGTGGTGTGCTCGCTGAAGGTGACCCGGTGGCCGTCGACGACGATGGCGTCGCCGTCGATGGCGACGGTGCCGTCGTAGCGGCCGTGGACGGTGTCGAACTCGAGCAGGTGGGCGGCGGCGGCGATCCCGCCCTTCGGCTCGTTCACGTGGGCGAGCTCGAGCTCGGGGTGGTGGCGCAATGCGCGCACCACCAGGCGGCCCATGCGCCCGAAGCCGTTGATCCCGATCCGTGTGGTCATCGCGGTGTGCTCCTGTCGTGGGGGTGTTCGAGGGGGCGTTCGAGGGGGTGTTCGAGGGCGGCGACGACGGTGGCGATCCGGGTGTCCAACTCCGCCACCACGGCGTCGAAGGCGGACGCGCCGCCGCCCGCCACCGGGTCGGGGATCGACCAGTGCCACCAGGCCGGGTCGGCGTCGAGCTCCTCGTGGACGAGGTCGCACACGGTGACGACCTGCGCCGACGCCGGGATCCCGTCGAGCCGGTCGAGCGCGGTCGGCTCGGCACCGTCGAGCGACAGGCCGGCTCGGCGTGCGGCGGCCACGGCGCCGCGGTGCACCCGCGCCGCGGGCGCGGTGCCGGCCGAGCGCGCCGGCCGGCCCGAACGCGCCGTCCACAGGGCCGACGCGAGCTGCGAGCGGGCCGAGTTGTGGGTGCAGAGGAACAGCATCTCGCCACGCGGCACCCGGGCGCGCACCCCGAGGCCGTCGACCGCGGCGTGCACCAACCGCACGTACTTGCGGCGCCCGTCGCCGGCCGACGCCGAGCGGGTCACCACACCGGCGGCCTCGAGCACGTCGAGGTGATGAGCCAGCAGGTTGGTCGCCAACGCGAGCCTCACTGCCAGCTCGCGCGGCGAACGGTCGCTCGTGGCCAGCTCGTCGACGATCGCGAGCCGCACCGGCTCGCCGAGCGCCGCGTGCACGGCGGCGCGACGCGCGAGCTCGGTGTCGATGCCCTGCTGCGACGCGGTTCGCCGATCACTCAACACATGTTGAGTCAATCATCGATGAGTGATGATGCGCCACCGCGAACGCGGGAACGTCCGGCGAACGGCGGGTGAACTCGCGGGCCGGCGGTTCGGCCCGACGGATGGGCAGACGGAAGCCGGCCGACGGGCGAGCCGGCGGCCGTGCGACACTCGCACCGTGACGACCGACGACACGACCACGACCGACGCGACCACGACCGACGCGACCACGACCGGCACGACCACGACCGGCACGACCACGACCGGCGGAGCCACGATCGGCATGCTCCCGATCGGCGTGGTGCGCAACGATCGCAGCGAGGCGATCGACGACGACTGGGACCGGGTGAACAGCCGGATCGAGCTCGACCTCGACCTGCTCGGTGCCGACGCGACCGAGGGGCTGCGCGCCTTCTCCCACGTCGAGGTGCTGTACGTGTTCGACCGGGTCGACCCCGACACGGTCACCCGCGGCAGCCGGCACCCTCGCGGCAACCCCGACTGGCCGAAGGTCGGCATCCTCGCCCAGCGGGCCAAGCACCGACCCAACCGCATCGGCACCACCGTGTGCGAGCTGATGGCCGTGCGCCCCGGCGGCGTGATCGAGGTGCGCGGCCTCGACGCGATCGACGGCACCCCGGTGCTCGACGTGAAGCCGTACATGGTGGAGTTCGGGCCGCGCGGCGACGTGCTGCAGCCCGCCTGGAGCTCGGAGCTCATGGCCGGCTACTGGACGATCGAGCGCGACCCGTTCCCCGAACCCGATCCCGTCGCGTGGCTGGCCGAGGTGCGCCGATCCCCCGCCGACCGCGGCACGCTCGCCATGATCGTGCGCCGCCCGTCGGTCGACGAGCGCGAGGTGGTGGCCACCGGCGAGCTCGACACCGCCGTCGGTCTGGTCGGCGACAACTGGCTCGCCCGGGGCAGCCGCTCCAGCCCCGACGGCAGCGCCGAACTCGACGCCCAGCTCAACATCATGAACATCCGCTGCGCCCGCCTGGTGGCCGACGGCGACGACGACCGGGTGCCGCTCGCCGGCGACCAGCTGTTCGTCGACCTCGACCTCTCGCCGGAGAACCTCCCGGCCGGCACCCACCTGCGGATCGGCACCGCGGTGATCGAGGTGACCGCCAAGCCGCACACCGGCTGCGCCAAGTTCACCCGACGCTTCGGCCTCGCCGCCCACCGCTGGATCAACGGCCGCGACGGGAAGCAGCAGCGTCTCCGCGGCATCTGCGCCAAGGTGGTCGTGACCGGCACGATCGCCGCCGGCGACGAGATCGTGAAGCTGCCCGCGCCGAGCTGACCCGGACGGTGCTGGATCGAGCCGCGTCCTCCTCGGTCGCAGCACGACCGAGTCGTTCCACGCCACCAGGGACGGGAGCGTCGCTGTGTCAGGGCAACCGGGCCGCGTCGAGGGCCACTCGGCACCCCCGAGTCAGGGATCGGCGATGGTGATGTCGCCGGTGAAGATCAGCTGGTCGAACTCGCCGAGTCGGGCGGTGACCTCGATCGCCCACTGACCGGCGAGCGGCACGTTGGCGGCAGCGGTGACCCGGCCGGGCGCGACTGGTTCCAGCGCGAGTTCGATCGGGCCCACGTCGCCGTCGACGAGCTCGATCGTGGCCGTGATCTCGTCCGGCGACGGCAGCGCGGCGTCGACGGGCGCCACGTTCACGTCGACGACGACCGCGCCGGCGATGGCGGGCGTGACATCGACGCGCGCGACATACCCGCCCTGCTCGATCGTCAGCGTCGCATCTGCCGGCGTGTCGGAGGCGGCCGAGGTCACGCGGGGTGGTGTTGCCCCCGCCAGGCCGGCGGTCGCTGCCACGACGGCGACGATCGCGACGACCTCGAACCAGATGTTGCGCCGGACCTCGCCGTCGACGTCCCGTTCGTCGACCACCACGGTGCGGGCGCCGCTCGCCTTCGTGTTCGCGCGGGTCGTGTTCGCGCGGGTCGTCTTCGCGCCGGTCGTCTTCGCGCCCCGTGTGGGGCCCGCCCCGGTGGTGTCGGGGACGGCCCTGCTCGGATCGACGTCAGCTCGGCCGAGCGACCTGCGGTGGATGATCAGGTGGGTGAGCCCGGCGATCGTGACCACGACGACCACGATCTGGAGCTTGATGAGCAACCACCGTCCGTAGCCCGACGACACGGTGTCCTGACCGCCTGCGACCTGACGCCACGCGTTGAGGACCCCGGTGACGGCGAGGACCGACACCGACACGAGCGCGATCCGCGAGAAGCGCGCCGCTGTCGCTCGTACGTCACCGCGGGACACGACGACCGTCAGGACGACGAGGCCGCCCACCCAGAGCGACATCGCCCCGAGGTGCACGACGGTGGCGGCGAATCCGAGCGGAATCGCCCGACCCGACACGGCGTGCCCCCCGAGGGCCACCACGACGAGGAGCCCGACGCCACCGCCGGTCGCCACCGCCGCCACGACGGGACGGGCGAGGCGGGTGCGCCACGGCAGCAGCAGGGTGACGATCGCGATGGCCACGAGGCGGACCGCCCACCACCGCCCCGATCTCGTGGCAGTGACCGCACCCCAATCGACAGCAGAGGAACCGATCTCGACTGCCTGCGCCGAGATCATCAGTGCCGTACCAGCGATCCCGAGGAGACACGCCGATCGAACGACGACACCCGTGCGCCGCGCAGACAGCAGCGGCGGCGCCAGGACCCTGACGACGGCGAGCACGCCGATCACCACTGCGACACCGAGGTAGCTGAGGAACCGCCCGACGCCGAGCGCGCGCTCGGCGGGCGAGGTGCGCTCGCGATCGTCGAGGATCTTCTCGACGACCCCCGGTGCGACCTCCGACGGCGTGCCCACGGAGAACACGAAGGCACCACCGATCGGGTGGGAATCGGCCGAGATCGCCGTCCACGCGACGACGAACGTGCCGTCCTCGAGCGCGTCGATCGGCCGGGCGACGACCGTGTCACCACGTGGCTGCTCGAGTGCAGCCAGGTCGACGGAATCGCCCGCCGAGTCGACGAGGCGGATCGCGTCGTCGGTGACGTCGACGGTCTCGCTGAACCTGAGCACGATCTCGGTCGGCGCGACCGAGAGCACGGCGTTGGCGGCGGGCTCCGTGCTGATCAGATCGGAATGAGCAGACGCCTGCTGCGGGGCCGACAGCACCGCCAGCCCGACGCACAGGCCGATCGCGACCCGAGCGATCCGCAGCATGACTCGTGTCAGGAGCGGCTGCGTCGACGGAGCGCGAACACTGCGCCGGCGACGACAGCGATGCCGGCCGCGACCAACGCTGCGATCACGCCGCCTCCGAGACCGCCCTCATCGTCGCCGCCGTGATCGCCGTGATCGCCGTGATCGCCGTGGTCGCCGTGATCGCCGTGACCTGCGTCGGACGCATCGACCGCACCCGCCTCGGACAGCTCCGACACGAGCCGCAGCGCAGGGGCAGGTTCGTCGAGCTCGCCATCGGCGCCATCGGTGGGCACGTCGATCCATCGGATCTCGCCGACCTCACAGCGCTGCACGAACGGGAAGTGGATGGTGGTGTCAGGCGTGTCGGGCAGGAGCATTCGCACCGCGAAGGTGAGATCCTCGTCGTCGGGGAGCGGGCCACCGACGAACGTCACGACCTGCCCCTCGACGGTCGCGGACCAGCCGTCGGCAGGCTCGGGGACGATGTCGCTCACCCCGTCGGGCACACGCATGTCGAGCTGCACGGTCGGCGAGCCGTCGCAGCCGTGCTCGACGGTGAACGCGATCGACTGCTCGGTGCCTGCCAGCGCCTCGCTCGGGTCGGGGGTGATGTGCGCCCGAGCGATGCCCGGACCGGCCGCCAGCAGCGCGATCGCTGCGACCACCATCGAAACCGCCTTCCGTCTGCCGCCCCGCGTTCCCCGCATCGTCGGAAGGCTAGAGGCGCTCCCACGTTGCGACTCGATCTTGAGAAAGGCTTGATGTCCAGGTCATGTCGCCTGGTGTGGAGTGATGGTCGTCGCCACGGAGCCGCCCGCCCATCGAGCGCAGCAACGTGGTGCCGACGGACGACGCGTGGCGCTCGATGCGCGCCGCCCCGCCTCCGCGGCATCTGCGCCGAGGTGGTCGTGCCCGGCACGATCGCCGCCGGCGACGAGATCGTGAAGCTGCCCGCGCCGAGCTGACCGGTTCCGCCGCCCGCACGCACGCACCGGTCAGCCGACGATGGGCCGGACCTCCACCGACGCCGCCACCGCACCGGCCGCGTCGAGCACCCACACGTCGGCACCACCCCGCGCGTCGTCCAACGGCGAGCGGTGCACCACGTGCGCCGGGCCGTGCTCCAACCCGCCGCGGAACTCGATCGTCGCCACCACCGGCTCGGCCGCGATCGATCGCTGCGACAGCACCTCCTCCACCGCCGACCAGTACCGGGCGTTGTTCACGTGCCCGAGCAGGTCGAGGTCCGAACGGCGCACCTGCCAGTCGAGCCGCGCACCGTCCGGCGGTGGATCGCCGTGCTGCAGGCGGGCGCTCACCCGGCGGTCGGTGATCGTCTCGCCGTACACGTCGAGGAACGACGCCGGCAGCGCAGTGGGAGCACCCGTGGTGGCGTCGACGTGCACCCACACCGCGACCGCCTCCACCCCGACCTGCCCGGCGACCGAGAGCGTCGTGGTGCGCTGCGCCCAGCGCGGCCCCACCCCGGAACACCAGGTGGCCACCTGCATCAGCTCGCGATGGCGTGGCAGCCGGCCGCACCGCAACTCCAGCCGGCGCACCACCCACGTCGTCCCGGCGAAGCCGTTGTGATCGGAGTGATCCGCGGCGACGTCCTGCACGAACCCCGCCACGGCGTCGAGCCACGCCCGCCCGCTCGGGTCGACGTCGCCGAGCCGCACACGTCGCTCGTCGGTCCAGCGAGCGACCGTCACGTCGCCCCGGCCGGACGCTCCGGTGCCACCGCTGCGTGCACCCGCAACGCGGGCTCGAGCCACGGGTGCTCGGCGGCATCGACGCCCCACACCGTCACCGCAGCACTCGACGACCGCTGCGCCGCGCCGATCACCCGGCCCTCCAGCACGGCGACGTGCACGGTGCCCGCACCCGGCGCCGCGCCGGCGATCGACGTCACCTCCGAAGAGTCGTGGGCGACGGGCACGATCACCAACTGCTCCACACGCTGACCGGTGGCGAACCCGTAGGGAGTGGCACCGTGCTGCTCGAGGAACGCGAGGCGTTCGACGCACTCCGCGAGCGTGGGGATGGTCCCGGCCGGGATCCACCACATCACCGCGCCGGACGCGTCGAACCACTCGCGCCGGCGCCGGAACACGTCGCGGTGCAGCCCGCGGTACGCGTAGTCGCGCAGGTGCCCGAGCGACTCCCACACCGACGCGTTCACCAGCCGCAGCGGGTCGTCGTCGTACACGGTGGTGGACGGATCGCGCGAGTCGATGCCGTGCCGCCAGACGAACCCCGGGCTGGCCTCGGCCGCCGCGTTCACCTCGTCGAGCAGGGCGACGTAGCTGGCCGAGGCCGGGTCGTCGAGCGGCGCCCGGAGGGTGGCGGTGTTGTACTGCGCGAGGTGCAGGTGCACGCAGCGACTGTACGACGGCGCCTCCGGCGGCGCCCAGATCTTCGGTTGTCAAGGTGCCTGCGGTGCGGGGTTCCCGGCCGTCGTGGTCGACGGGTGCGCACCTGGGTCGGGCCGGCACCGGTGAGCCGTCGGGCTCGGCCGGTGCGGGCTGGGTGGACAGGG
>Ga0315904_10004707_pt1 | contig 19309 bp, 17 predicted proteins | sample LakEriMetagenome_6_FD_203529 | JGI IMG/M metagenome (GOLD analysis project Ga0315904, IMG submission 203529) | Freshwater fungal communities from buoy surface, Lake Erie, Ohio, United States - Buoy 12 MA120 | ecosystem: Environmental > Aquatic > Freshwater > Lake | place: USA: Lake Erie, Ohio...
TCGTGGGTCAAAGTTATATGATCGACCGACTGCTGATCGCTCTGCTTGCGGATGGTCACGTACTGTTGGAAGGGGTTCCCGGTCTGGCGAAAACATTGGCTATAAAAACACTGGCCACTGCGATCGACGTAGATTTCAGCAGAATTCAGTTCACCCCTGATCTCTTGCCTGCCGACGTCACAGGAACACTGATTTATAACCAGAAAGCAGAACAATTCATCGTAAAGAAAGGGCCGATCTTTGCCAATTTCGTGCTGGCGGATGAGATCAACCGTGCACCGGCAAAAGTTCAGAGTGCCCTTCTTGAAGCCATGCAGGAAAGACAAGTGACCATAGGTGATGAAACTTTTTCTCTGCCTCAACCATTCCTTGTCATGGCCACAATGAACCCGATCGAACAGGAAGGAACCTATCCACTTCCTGAGGCGCAGGTTGACCGTTTCATGCTGAAGGTCTACCTCGGTTACCCCTCTAAAGAAGAAGAGAAGCTGATCATTCGTGGCAATATCCGACCGGGTGGTCTTGCTAAACCTGCCAAAGTAATGAGCGCAGAAGATATTCTTAGGGCGAGAAAGCTAGTTCGTGAGATCTACTTAGACGAGAAAATCGAGCAATATATAGTTGACCTAGTGTTTGCGACCAGAAACCCTGAAGCATACGGACTGGGCTATCTCCAACCTATGATCAGTTTCGGCTGTTCACCCCGTGCCAGTATCAATCTGGCTATTGCCGCCAAAGCAAACGCTTTCCTTCAGGGCAGAGCGTATGTTGTTCCGGAAGACATTCGCTCGGTCGCTCCCGATGTCATGAGACACCGAATGGGGCTCACCTATGAAGCTGAAGCGGAGAATATCTCTTCACAGGACGTAGTAAATAAGATCGTTGCAAAGGTAGAAGTGCCCTAATCCTTAATTGTGGAAACGAACGAACTTCTCAAGAAGATCAGGCATCTGGAGATCAGGACCAAAGGCCTGACGAAGCACATCTTCTCAGGTGAATACCATTCAGCATTCAAAGGGCGCGGAATGGCATTCAGTGAAGTTCGCGATTACCAGATTGGCGACGAAGTACGCACCATTGACTGGAATGTCACTGCGCGATACAACGCACCTCACGTTAAGGTATTTGAAGAAGAAAGGGAACTCATCGTCATGCTGGTGATCGACATTTCAGGTTCTTCAGCCTTCGGCTCAAAAGAACGAAGCAAAAAGGATCTTGCACTCGAGATAGCTGCTGTACTTGCATTTTCAGCAGTTTCCAACAACGACAAAGTAGGTGCCATTTTCGTTTCGGATAAAGTGGAAAGGTACATCGCTCCTGATAAAGGACGGCAGCATGCTCTGGTCATTTTACGGGAACTCATCGAACTTAATCCACAGGGTGCCGGTACCGACTTGAGCGAGGGACTGAAATTCCTCCGCAATACCCAGAAAAAGCGATCCATTTCATTTGTGATCAGTGATTTTATTGATGAGCATGATTTCATGGAAGGCATGCGTGTTACACGAAGACGACATGACACCATTGCGATCAGGGTGAGTGATGCTGGAGAAACGGAACTTCCCGCTGCGGGATTTATCCTTCTTTTCAACGCTGAAACCGGTGAAACCACATGGGTTAATTCATCGTCAGAAGACACAAGACAACGACTTCAGGAACAATTCCTAAAGAGAGAAACAGAGCTGTTTAAAGATTTCAAAAGGGCTGGTATTGATGCCGTCAACCTGAAAACGGATCAGGATTTTATTCCTCCACTGGTTAAACTCTTTAAGAGCAGGGCATGAAAACCGGACTACTCTTCATCCTTCTCTTGACCGGATTGGTGACTCATTCCCAGTCGGTAAGCTCTACTGTGTCCAGAAAGAAGATCCTGGTAGGCGAAGAGCTTCTGATCTCCTTGACCTGCAAAATGCCGAAAAATGCTGTTTTCCGTTACATCCCGGAGCAAGGTGTTATACCCGCAAGAAAAAAGCTGGAAGGGAACGAATTGACCCTTGAACCAACGGACAAGATCGAGCAACTACTTCCGTTCAGAGATACGGTGACCCTACAAAACAGTGAAAAGACCTGGAAGGGAATCTATACGGTAAGCGGTTGGGATGAGGGAAATTATATTATTCAAGGCCAAAAGATCCTTGTGAATGATTCCACATTCATTTTTCCTGAGGTAGAATTCAAGATAAATCTGGTCAAGGCAGAAAAAGGAAAGGACATCTATGATATTGAGGAAAACTTTACCGAACTGCCTCCCAACGAAAATCCCGTAATCGGTTTCCTCATCAGTTACTGGTGGATAATTGCTCTTCTGCTGCTGATCTTTGGAATTTTCCTTTTTATCCGAAAAAAACGCCAAGAGGAACTGAACCCCTCATTTTCGGAACTTTCACTAAAAGAACGCACACTGCTCGCCATCGATATGCTGGAGAAGGAACGGCTATGGGAAAAAGGAAAATTAAAGGAACATTACATTGAATTGTCATTCATTCTCCGTTCCTACCTCTCATCACGATATGACCTTAACTTGTTGGAAAATACGACGCAGGAGGCACAATTAAAACTTTCCCACAAGGAACTGCACCCCGAAACCATCAAGGTAATAGGTGGCATACTTGACCATAGTGATCTGGTGAAATTCGCCCGTTCTTCACCACAGGAAAGTGAAGTATTGAAAGTTTCACAGCAGGCAAGACAGATCGTGGCAGAAACCAGTCCGATAGAGTTTGATCATGGGGAATAACTGGAACATACGATTTTGGGAGTATGAGTACCTCCAACCTTGGTGGCTTCTGCTGTTGCTGCTGGTTCCCGTATACCTCTATCTGGCCTACAGAAACGAAAACCGGGCAGGAGGATCATGGAAGTTCACCGGAACAGGGAATGAGCAGAAGAACATCACTGCAGTTATGATCTCTCGCATCCGGCAAGTCTTGATCCTGATCAATTCGCTAGTCATCGCCTTAATCGCTTGCGCCATGGCAAAGCCATACCATTGGTCAGACTTTGAGGACGTCGATGAGAATTACAAGAACGGGATCGATATTGTTCTTGCTATGGACGTTTCCCTTTCAATGATGGCCATGGACTTCAAGCCTAACAGACTGGAGGTGTCCAAAAAAATGGCAAAGGAATTCGTAAAGAACAGAAAGGGCGACCGCATCGGATTGGTCGTTTTTGCCGGTGAAGCCTATACCGCCTGTCCGGCTACGCTCGATTATTCGATCCTCAATACCCAGATCGACAGAATGAGTGGAGATAACATCGAAGCAGGAACAGCAATCGGCACTGGATTAGGAACTGCTGTAACAAGACTTCGGAATGACAGCCTTCCGTCGAAGGTGATCATTCTTCTGACTGACGGAAGCAACAACATGGGAGACATCGACCCTATCACAGCTGCAGAGTTAGCCAAAGCCAAGAACGTGCGCGTCTATACGATCGGTGTAGGCAGCAACGGCGAGGCACCGACTCCTGTCGTCACTCCATTTGGTGTCCGCTATGAAAATCTCGAAGTAGAGATAGATGAAATGACCCTTATGAAGATTGCATCTGTCACCGATGGGAAATATTTCCGCGCAACCGATGAAAAAGGCCTCTCCCAGATCTACAAAGAGATCGATAAACTGGAAAGGAGAAGAATGCTCGACAGGCAATACAAGTCTGAACCACCATCCAATCCTGCTGCTTTCCTGAACTGGTCTTTGGTCTTAATGTTTCTGTCGTTTATAACAGGAAGGATCCTTTTCAAGTGGCATGAGTAATCCGGGATTCACATATCGCATCAGGGCGATCCTTATCGCCGCACTTACCTGGGAACTTGTGTTCTGGGCACTTACTGGAACGTTGCTCTATCTTCTCGGATTCATAGATAACGGAACCGTGCAGCGAATGGGTTTCCGCCATCCGGATACGTTCTGGCTACTCCTCTTGCTTATCCCGTTAACAGGAATATACCTTTTCAATCTTCAAAGCACCAACAGGATCGCAGAATCCACAAGTGTACGCCTGAGACAGTTGGTACTTTCACCGGTAAGTTCGAGACTGAGTTTCATCCGCTTCTTCCTGTACCGTAATGCCTTCACTTTCCTGATCTTTGCATTGGCACAACCAGTATTCGGGACGAAAAAAGTATCCGGCACGATCGAAAGTATGGAGATCGTCATATGCCTCGATATCTCCAATTCCATGAACACAAGGGATATTTCCCGTGAACTCTCCCGGTTGGAGATCGCTAAGAGGGCGATCATTCAGCTCGTTAATAATCTGCATGGAGAAAAGATAGGCGTGGCGCTGTTCGCGGGCAATGCATTCGTTCAGCTGCCACTGACCTCTGATTACAGTGCCGCAAAATTGTTCGTCAGTGACATTACCACTGATATGATCTCTGTCCAAGGCACCAACATTAAAAGTGCCCTGAGCGTCTCAAAGAGTATGTTCTCGGAGCAAAAATGTTCGAAGGCTATCATCCTGGTCACGGATGGGGAGAACCATGAAGAAGATCCTGCCCCCGTGTTAACGGAACTGAAGGAATCAGGTGTAGTTCTGAGTGTGCTGGGTATCGGTACCACCAGCGGTGGGCCTGTTCCTCAAAATCCGGACAGACCGGAACTGGGCTATAAGACTTCCCCAACCGGAGGCACTGTCGTTTCACGCGTCAATCCTCCGCTCATCCGAAAGTTGGCAGCAACAGGAAAAGGAACCGCGATCATCAGCGACAGCGAATTCCCGGACATGCGGGAACTATTAACACAAATTAACCAAATGAAGAGAAGCAAACTGCGAGATTTGCAGTTCGATATGAAGGAGAACCGATTTAGGATCCCACTCTTTTTGGGGCTTCTATTTTGGTGTCTCTATCTCTTCATGAACAAGGAAATTTATTTCAGAAAAAAATGAAGGCGTTTACCATACTCATGCTGATCATGAATTCTTCTTTGCTCGTTTATGGGCAGACATGGAGGGATTCACTTGAAACGGCCAGATCCTTGTACAGGAAGGGAGATTATGGAAAAGCGCTTCGCTATTACGAGTCTGCCCAGAAGAACGCTCCTGAAGGCATTGATCTTTCTGAAGAAATGGGACAATCAGCCTACAAGCTAAGGGATTTCGAACGTGCTGAAAAGATCTACCGGCAGACTGCCTCTGAAAAGAAAAGTAAAGCCGATCGATCAAGATCTTATCATAATCTGGGGAATGCCCGTATGAAGAAGAAGGATTACCCCGGTGCGATCGAAGCATACAAAGAAGCACTCAAAAACAATCCCGGGAATGACAAGACCCGTTACAATCTTTCAGAAGCTCTCCGCCGTCTTAAAGAGGAGCAGAAAAAGAACGAACAGCAGGACAAGGAACAAGATCAAAAAGATCAGGATCAGCAAGATCAACAGGGAAATAACGGACAGCCACAAACGGGCAATCGGCAGAACAAGAAAAACCAGGGGAACAAAAAAGGAAATAACAAGACTAAAGGTAACGGAGGCAATAACAATAAAAACTCCGGCCTCCCCAACCGATCGGTAGAACGCATGCTTGACGAACTGACCAAAGCTGAAGCGGCAACGAAGCGAAGAATGGGTGGAAATCAAGGTGAATCTGCTACGAACTCATCAGGAAAGGACTGGTAATGAAAGCGTTTTTACTTTATACGTCTTTTTTAATTTCAGCTCTGTCCTTTGGACAGAGGCCGGTGGTCCTTCTTGAGGTTGATCCAAAGGAAGCAAAGTTGGGAGAAGTTCTGACCATAACCGTTAAATCCAATGTGCAGGGAGAAATAGACATTGAACTCCCAAGTGGTTTTGTACATGGCTATAATGTCATGAACGGAATGGAACAAGAGATGGACTACAATACCGGGAAAGTAATCAGCTTTTTTTACATGTCTCAGACAGGTGCCATGAATAAGGAAGGAACTTTCACTTTTGGTCCGGCCTATATCAAAAAAGGAAGTCGTGTCTATCGTTCCAATACAGTAACGGTTACGATCAAAAAGGAAAGTACACCGTCAGTTGATTCGGATGAGATCACCTCCAAACAACTCAAACAACCTGCCTTCGGCGTGATCGAGTGTTCACGTAAATCGGTGTATGAAGGGGAGCCTGTAGTCTTGAGTGCTAAAGTATATTCCCACTTCAATCCTACTCATCTTGAAGATTACCAACCCTATGCAATGGATGGAGTTATCGAAAAGCATGAGATCGGAAATAATCAACGGATCCTGATAGAGGAAACAACTGTAAAAGGGATTCGACTGTACTATTTTGCATACGATAAAAATGTTCTTTTCCCCACAGGCACAGGTCAGGTCACTGTGGAACCTTTCAAACTACTCTTAAGGAAAGGATTCGAAACCGTACCCATTACCTCATCTTCAAGGGCCGTTGAAGTAAAACCTTTACCAAAAGCACCTCGGGATTTTGCTGGTGGAGTTGGTGAGTTTTCGATCAACAGAAGCTTGAGCGGAACATCTTTCAAACAGGGAGAAGTATTTACCATGACCCTCACGATCAATGGAGTCGGGAATCTTCACAACTTGATGGAACCAGTTCTTCAGTTGCCTAAAGGTTTCGTTGTGTACGGTGATCCGATGGTTAAGGAGAATTTCAGTTTTACTGCGAGAGGCGTGGAAGGATCCATCAGTTATGAATACCACATACAGATCACCCGATATGGCGATCTTTCCCTTCCCGGAACATCCTTTTCCTACTTTGATCCGAAGAAAGAACGTTATGTGTCGATACAGACAGATCACACCAAACTGAAGGTAGAGAAGAACGCCAACTTCAAACCTGATCCAGGTAACGAAGGAACTACTCAGGTGGCACAACTTCCTGATACCGGTACCATGAGAGCAGAATCCGAAAGGGACCTTCCCTTTGATCCTTTTGACGGAAATGCCATGTTGTTTAGTGTGGGGGCACCATTATTGGCCTTACTTTTTGGTTTTATCACCAGAAAGAGATCCGCACTGAAAGCTGCTCACGATAAAGGGGAACCTGACCGATTGTTGTGGGACACCATAGACCGTTCTATTCTTGATGCAAAAATGGCCTATAAAGCCGGCAATAAAGAAACGTGTGGTGCATTGATCGAAAAAGCAGTACTCACCTATTTGAGCAGTTTTCCGGATGCGGAGCACCTCACAAGATCGGAATTACTTCAACGTATTGAACATCCAAATGAGGCTCAATTCATCCGGGAAATTTTGAATTCCTGTGAAATGGCCCGTTATGGTATGGGGGCTGAAGTGATCAATGATGAACTGATTGTGAAAACCACGTCAGTATTCCAAAATCTTAAGGGATGAAAGGATTATTGTCTGTGATGGTCGCATTGATGGCTTGCGCTTCATTCAGCAGAGCTGCAGATCTCTTCGATGTGGGTTTGAAGGAAGCAAACCGGAAGGATTATAGCTCGGCAGTCAAGATCTTCGATTCGATCATTCAACACGAACCTGGCAATCGCTCTGCCCTGATCAACTCCGGGAACTGTTATTTCAAATTGAAGGAATTCGGAAAAGCTGTCCACCGGTATGAGACGACTATGAAGTTATACCCTTCAGATCAGCAAGTGATCACCTATCTGGAGGCATGCTATACCGCGATCGGAAAACAGGAACACTGGTCTCCACCCTATTCGACTCTTGATATCCTTATTTACCGGATTGGCGGAACTGTTTGGTTCTGTTCCGGCATGTTGTTCAGCATTCTGTTTTCCATAGGATTGTTCATACGGGTGAGAGGGACAAATTCAAGCATGCTATCGGGTTTAACCGTGCTCATTCCTTCATGTATTCTATTTGTTCTTTCCATGTGGGCAGCGAACCGATTCCATCATTACCTAAATGATCAGCATCATGCCATTGTGATCAGCCGAACAGCCCCCTTGCTGTTGAACGAGCAAGGTGAATTGTCTGATCTTCACCTCGTTCAGGGAAGTCGTGTCGAAGTACACACCTTAAAAAGAGACCTGGTTGAAACAACCGATGAGAATGGCCACAGGGTTTACGTTCGAAAAAGCGACGTCCGGTTTTTCTGATCCTCCTTTCTCAGGACAAATTGTTTAATTTTGTCTATGCCCGAAAAAGCGAATAATGTCAGAGAGCTCAGCTTTGATCAGTTAAAAGCCAAACTGGTTGAATTGGGGGAGAAACCCTTCAGGGCGAAGCAGATCTATGAGTGGTTATGGGTTAAAAACGTTGCAACCTTTGACGAAATGTCTAGTTTGGGCAAAGACTTGCGTGCAAAACTTGCGGCTCATTTTATTATTGATCACATTAACCTGACCGATCAACAGATCTCCTCAGATAAAACAATTAAATGTGCATTTTCCGTTGGTGAAACCCAGGTGATTGAAGGTGTGCTCATCCCCACAACATCCAGGATGACAGCTTGTATCTCCTCTCAAGTAGGATGCAGTCTCGCCTGCACATTCTGCGCAACCGGGAGGTTGAAACTGATGCGCAACCTCAGCGCCGGAGAGATCGTCGACCAGGTTGTGTACCTTCGAAATCTGGCTGAGGAAAAATATCATACTCCACTCACCAATATTGTATATATGGGCATGGGAGAACCCTTGCTCAACTACCGCAATGTGCTTCGATCTATTGAGATCATCACTTCTGAAGAAGGACTCGGAATGTCACCACGCAGAATCACTGTGTCCACTGCAGGAATCGCTAAAATGATCCGCAAACTGGGTGATGACGAGGTCAAGTTCAATCTGGCGCTGTCACTTCATGCGGCCAATGACGAAAAAAGGAACAGGATCATGGAGATCAATGAGACGAACAATCTCAGCGAGCTCGCTGACTCCCTCAGATATTTCCACGAGAAAACCGGATCACGTGTCACCTTTGAGTACATCATCTTCAAAGACTTCAATGACCGCCCGGAAGATGCCAAAGAACTGGCCGATTTCGCCCGCTGCGTTCCGTGCAAGATCAACATCATTGAATATAACCCGATTGACGACGGTGAATTCCAGCAAGCGGAGAAGCACCGTGTGGATGCATTTGCAGCGTTCCTTGAATCCAAAAACCTAGTCGTTAACGTGCGGAGAAGCAGGGGCAAGGATATCGACGCAGCTTGCGGTCAGCTTGCCAACAAGAACAAGGCGATCAGCAGTAATGACCGTATCCTCAAAAACGCCCGTATTTAAGGCTTTATTTTTTAATCAACATTGACTTATTTTAAGGTTGACGACGGGTTCATTCTCGTATATTTGTATTCATGCTGTCGGTGAATGAAATAATGGCTCCTGTTGAAGCTGAAATGGCTGAGTTTGAAGTCCGTTTTCGCCATAGCATGAAGTCAAAGGTCCCCCTGCTTGATAAGATCACCCACTACATCATTCGCAGGAAGGGAAAACAGATGCGACCCCTTTTCATATTTCTGACTGCGAAAATGCTGGGTAAGATCAGCGATCAGACCTACGATGCTGCCTCCCTGGTGGAACTGTTGCATACCGCCACCTTGGTCCATGACGATGTGGTGGACGATGCTAATGAGCGACGTGGCTTCTTCAGTGTGAACGCACTCTGGAAAAATAAAGTAGCTGTATTGGTGGGCGACTATATGCTGTCCCGGGTCCTGCTTCTGTCTATTGAGAAGAATAATGTGAGGCTTTTGGAGATCATCGCACGTGCTGTACGTGAAATGAGTGAAGGTGAACTCCTTCAGATCGAAAAGGCAAGACGGCTGGATATCACCGAAGAAGTCTATTTCGAGGTGATCCGCCAGAAGACCGCTTCACTGATCGCTACATGTTGTGAGTCTGCAGCAATTTCAGTTGACCGTCCCGATATTGCAGATAAAATGCGTGAATTCGGGGAGCTTGTTGGTCTGGCATTCCAGATCAAAGACGACATTTTCGATTATGGTACAACTGGAAATATTGGTAAGCCAACAGGACTTGACATCAGGGAAAGAAAAATGACTCTTCCGCTGATCTATGCCTTGAACAATTCACCCAAAGAGGTGCGTAATGAACTGATCAATATCGTTAAGAATCACAACGAAAATCAGAAAAAGATCAAAAGAGCCGTTGAACTGGTGATCCAATACGGGGGTATCGACTATGCTCACCGTAAGATGATGGAACTCTCTGCTCAAGCGCTCGAAATCCTCGAATCAGTGCCTGATTCTGATTCGAAAAGGTCGCTGATCGGGTTGGTTGAGTATACGGTAAACAGGGAAAAATAAGATCATGAAACATCTGATAATAGCCTTCATGGCAGGACTTTTAGTGGCCTGTTCTACAGAGGAAAAGGAAAAGGAACAAACTAAAACAGAAAAGCCCGAACAACTAGTTGAGGTCAAAGACGGCATGTATCGGGAATGGTATCCCGGTAAGAAACAGATCAAGTACATGGGAGGTCAGGACGAACAAAATCGCCGCCATGGTAAATGGTCTTTCTACGCTGAAAACGGGAAGGAGCTATCAACTACAATGTATTTCCATGGTCTCAAGGAAGGTTTTACCGTAGTGAAATACCCCAATGGAGCGTTGCATTACCGAGGAGAATACAAGAACGATATGATGGTTGGAATCTGGACAACCTACGATGAAACAGGTAAAATGATCTCTGAAAAAGATTACGGCTACCCTAAGAAATAATCATTTAATGTCAAGGATCCCTCCGCATATCATTGATCAGATCATGCAAACCGCCCGTATTGAGGAGGTGATTGCTGATTTTGTCAATCTTAAACGTTCAGGATCAAATCTCAAAGGTCTAAGTCCGTTTACCGACGAAAAGACACCTTCCTTCATGGTGTCTCCGGCGAAGCAGATCTTCAAGTGCTTTTCGACAGGAAAAGGAGGAACAGTGGTGACCTTCCTCATGGAAAAGGAGCACTTCTCATACCCTGAGGCGCTTCGCTGGCTGGCCGACCGCTACGGAGTGCAGATCCCGGAAGACAAACCTGCTACTGCTGAAGAGCTCGCTGCGATCTCGGAAAGAGAGAGCCTGCACATCATCAATGAATTTGCCCGAGACCACTTCGTCCATAATCTTCACGAAACTGAAGAAGGTAAAGCCATAGGACTCTCCTACTTCGAAGAAAGGGGCTTCAGGCCGGAGATCATTAAACAATTCCAGCTAGGTTATTGTCTCAATACAGGCGACGATTTCACTAAAGCAGCTCTTTCAAAAGGCTACAAACTGGAATACCTTGAGAAAGTAGGCTTGGTAAAATCCAAAGAGGACCGTCATTTTGATTTTTTCAGGGGAAGGGTAATGTTCCCAATCCATGGTGTTACGGGCCGTGTGCTGGGATTTGGCGGGAGAACGCTTTTCACGGATAAGAAGATCGCCAAGTACTTCAATTCTCCGGAGAGTATTATTTACAATAAAAGTGAGATCCTTTACGGGCTATACTTTGCCAAGGGGGATATCATCAAATACGATAATTGCTTCCTGTGTGAGGGTTATACTGACGTGATCAGTATGCATCAGGCCGGGATCATCAATTCAGTTTCTTCATCGGGAACGTCACTTACCAAGGAGCAGATCAAACTGATCCGAAGGTACACCAATAACATCACCATTCTATATGATGGCGATGCGGCGGGGATAAAGGCTTCGTTCAGAGGAATAGATCTCATCCTTGAGGAAGGAATGAACGTGAAAGTTGTGCTTTTCCCTGATGGTGAAGATCCGGATTCATATTCCAAAAAAGTCAGCTCCACCGAGCTGGACAACTACATTAAGGGGCACACGCAGGATTTCATATCCTTCAAGGCTGACATTCTACTCAAGGACGGAGAAACGGATCCCTTGAAAAGAGCCGAACTCATCCGTGAAGTTGCACACTCTGTAGCCCTAATCCCCGATCAGATCACGCGCACCGTGTACATGCAACAGATCGCTCAGGTGTTTGGCATCGGCGAACAAGTTGTGAATGCAGAGCTGACTCGTCTGCGTAAAAATGTGCTATCCAAACAGCTCCAGGAACCGGAGATCGCTGATCTGCCTGTTGACCTGCCTGTAATTCCTCAGCCACTGATAGAACCTCCGACCAAAACAGGGCCTCACCCCGGTGAGATGGCACTAGCCAGGATTATGGTTAAATACGGAGCGTTCGAGATCAACGGATATCAGGACCATGAAGGAAAAAAGATCGATCATTCTGTAAGTGTGGTTGAACTCATCTGCCACGAACTCGAGCAAGATGAGCTTGGTTTTAGCAATACCCTGTTTGACAAGATACACCGCATCTTCATTGAAGGACTGGAAAACAATACGATCTATCAGACCAGTTTTTTCAAGCGATTGGAAGATACTGAGATCGTTTCTTTCGTTACAGACATTGAAGCAAATGACCTGGAGCTAAGTCACCAGTGGTACGCAAAATATGGGATCTTCACGAATTCAGAAGCCGACAATCTCGAAAACACCGTGCTTCAGGCACTATATAACTTTAAATTTGCAAAGATCGAGGAGCGTATCACTTCCATCAGAAAGTCTCTGGCGGATGAACAGGTTACAGATGAAGAAAAGACTGATCTTCTGATCGAACAGATGAGACTGGAGAAGGTAAAACTCCTGATCGCGGAAAAACTTGGACGAATAATTTTGAAATAACAATGCTCAGCCAGACACTTTTCAAACTGGGACCCTACAATGTCTGTCTATGGAATTTGATCTTCCTGGCACTGATCATATTTGTATCCATGATCCTTAGAAGGATCATTCACCGCTCATTGAAGCGATACCTGAAAAGTGCAAATATCCGCGTGGAAGGCCGTCGTGTCACCTGGCTGAAGTTGTTAAGTCAGAGCATCTATCTGTTAGCCGGATATATTTTCATTCTTACGTTCAACATCAACAACAACGACGTCACCTTTGGGGAATTTCTCAACTTCAACCTGATCGAGTCGAGGAATTTCACCCTCAGCTTCTACCATATCCTTGTCATCGTTTTTATTTTCTTCCTTGCCAAGGTTGCACTTAATTTATTCAAACTGTACATCTCGAGAAAATTCAGGGACCGCCCTGACTTTGATCCGGGAACTGAATTCATTTACATCCAGGTCGCAAAATATATCATCTATGTCATTGCGATCATCGCCAGCCTAAAAGCCCTTGACATTGATCTTACGATCGTCATCACCAGCTCCGTCGGTCTTTTCGTTGGACTTGGATTGGGTTTACAGGATGTCTTCAAGGACATGATCGCAGGTATTGTTCTTCTCGTGGAAGGGAATGTTAAGGTTGGTGATGTGGTCGAGATCTCAAGCGGTGGTAAAACTGAAGCCATCATCGCCAGAATCCTGAAGATCAATGTGCGAACAACACATATCCAGACGCGTGACGGAAACGTTCTGATCATTCCGAACACGAAGCTCACTCAGGATTACGTTGAGAACTGGACACACGGAACTAACCTGTCGCGTTTCAAGATCACCGTCACGGTAGCTTATGGCACCAACACGGAACTTGTATCCCGCTTGTTGAAACAGGCGGCAATGAGTCATCCAAAAGTCAAGAAGACCGAACCTGTAGATGTACGGTTATCTGATTTTGGTGAGAACGGGCTCAGTATGGAATTGATCTTCTGGGCAGATCAAAGCTGGGACATTCAGTTCTACAAATCAGACATTCGCTTTGAGATAGACCGCTTGTTCAGGGAATACAAGATCACCATCCCATTCCCACAGCGGGATGTACGCATTGCAAGTCAGGATCGAATCGGCGATCAATAGGAACTTGTCGCTCCACCAATATTCTCGATCGGATGCCATGTAGTCTTAACCTCCTGCACATCCGCAATGAAGAACAATCCCTGAGCATCCGCCTTTTTCCAGTCCTGAGTATAATTAAAGGTACGTTTAACGTTAAGTACAGCCTTTTCCCGGATCAGTTTAACTTGGGCTCCATCTGTAGTTGAACTCACAAATGCGTTAACATCCATATGTGATGCAAGCGGATCTACCAGCTCTTTCACAGTTCCGGTAAGGATATTCACTACTCCTCCGGGTACATCTGAAGAATGAATGACCTCAGCAAAGGTCACCGCGCACAACGGTCGCGCATGGGAAGCAATTACTACGCAGGTATTTCCGCCGGCAATCACGGGAGCGATTAGAGAAACCATGCCTATCAGTGACGTGTCTTCAGGAGCAAGAATACCAACCACACCTGTTGGTTCCAAAACGGAAAAATTAAAATGTGCACTCGAAACAGGGTTAACACTACTCAGGACCTGCTGATACTTATCACACCAGCCGGCATAATAAATCAAACGGTCTATTGCCAGATTAACTTCTGCTTCTGCCTTCGATTCGGTACTTCCCTGAAGCATAAGTTCAGTGATGAATTGAGCCCTTCTTCCTTCAAGAATTTCAGCGATCCTGTAGAGAATCTGAGAGCGATTGAACGCACTGCGTTCTGCCCAGCCGCCACAAGCCTTGCGTGCCGCCACAACCGCATTCCTTACATCCTTTCTGGAAGACAAGCAAATATTGCCCAGCACCTTCCCTTTGGAATCATTCAGTGTATAATACCTTCCGGACTCCGTCCTTGGGAATTGACCGCCGATATATATCTTATACGTTTTCAACACTTCAAGTCGTTCCATTTCAGCTCAATTTAACATACGCTTCTAATCCATGTAATCCACCTTCTCTTCCAAATCCACTTTCTTTATAGCCACCGAAAGGAGAAGCCGGATCAAACTTGTTATAGGTATTCGCCCATACCACTCCCGCTCTGAGTTTTGTCGTAAGGTTGAAGATCCTGGAGCCTTTATCTGTCCAGACGCCTGCGGCCAGACCATATGGCGTATTATTTGCCTTTTGCAGGACCTCATCCACGGTTCTGAACGTCTGGATGGTAAGTACCGGACCAAAGATCTCTTCCTGAGCGATAATGCTCGACTGCGCAACGTTCGAAAACAAGGTTGGAGGGCAAAAATAACCTGTCCCGGGTATAGCACAATCAGGCTGATAGAATTCAGCACCCTCCCGTTTTCCGATCTCAATATACTTTCTGATCGTTTCTAATTGTGCCTTTGAGTTGATCGCACCGATATCTGTATTCTTATCCAGAGGATCGCCCACTTTTAAGGAACTGATCCTGTGCTTGAGTTTGCGGATCACCTTGTCGGCCACAGACTCCTGAACAAACAATCTGGATCCCGCACAACAGACATGGCCCTGATTGAAGAAGATCCCGTTAATGATACCTTCAACCGCCTCATCGATCGGCGCATCCTCAAAGATGATGTTCGCACTCTTTCCTCCTAACTCCAGCGTCAGTTTCTTTGAGGTGCCTGCCACAGCCCGCTGAATGATCTTTCCAACATCGGTGGAACCCGTGAATGCGATCTTGTTGATATCCTTATGGTTAACGATTGCTGCTCCAGTATCACCGAAACCCGTCACGATATTCACAACTCCGGGAGGCAAACCACTGTCATGAATGATCTCCGCAAGTTTAAGGGCAGTCAGCGATGTTGTTTCCGCAGGCTTCAATACGACTGTATTTCCAGCTGCTAACGCAGGAGCGATCTTCCAAGCTGCCATCAGCAAAGGAAAATTCCAGGGTATGATCTGTCCAACAACACCCAGTGGTTTTGCTTTTCTGTTCGGAAACGCATATTCGAGTTTATCCGCCCATCCTGCATAGTAGAAGAAGTGATTACATGCCAGTGGCACATCGATATCCCGCGATTCGCGAATGGGCTTTCCTCCATCCATAGTCTCAATAACCGCGAGTTCTCTTGCTCTTTCCTGCATCATCCGCGCGATACGGTATATGTATTTGCCTCTTTCAGCTGAGGATAATTTTGACCAAACCTCTTCGTACGCTTTCCGAGCAGCAATTACTGCTTTATCGACATCCGTCTGATCAGCGTATGAAACCTCTGCAATTACCTCTTCAGTCGCAGGATTTACCGATGGAAAATACCTTTCCCCTGTAGGATTTACCCATTCTCCGTTGATATAAAGTTGGTACCGCTTCTTGAGCGATATGTGTGAAGTGCTTTCCGGTGATGGTGAGTATTCCCAACCGGACACCTTTTTTTGCTGGTTCTTTTTCGCCATTCTAGTCAATTGAAAAATAGTCAGATGACTGATATACACCTGTTTCCTGCTTCATGATCTGCATTAAGACATCATTAGCCAAACTACTCGCTCCAAAACGGAACCATTCATTGTTCAGCCAGGCATCTCCCAACGTTTCCTTGACCATTACCAAGTAGTGAAGTGCTGCCTTTGATGTCGAAATACCTCCCGCCGGTTTCATACCGATCATCTGTCCAGTTCTGTCAAAATGATCCTTGATCGCCATCAGCATAGTGTAGGTCACCTGCATGGTAGCGGCTGGCTGGATCTTTCCGGTTGATGTTTTTATAAAATCTGCACCTGCGGCTATCGCCAGATCACTGGCCTTACGAACGTTATCAAGGGTAACAAGTTCACCTGTTTCAAGAATAACCTTAAGGCGGGACTTTCCACATGCTTCCTTGATCGCAGCGATCTCATCAAAGACAAAATTGTAATCTCCCTGAAGGAATTTTCCTCTGGAAATCACCATGTCGATCTCATCCGCGCCTTCTTCCACCGCAAAGCGGGTATCCCGTAACTTGACATCTATCGGAGCCTGACCACTTGGAAACGCTGTTGAAACACTTGCCACTTTAACTCCCGAGTTTCGAAGTTCCTTCGATGCCAATTTCACCATGGAAGGGTAAACGCAAACCGCAGCAACGGTTGGAAGCCCATCATAATAGTCATGCAGATGAACAGCCTTATAGCACATCTGCTTTACCTTTCCAGCAGTATCTTTCCCTTCTAGAGTAGTGAGATCGATCATGTTCAGTGTCAATTTAAGACCCTGCATTTTCGACTCATTCTTAATACTTCTGGTCTGGAATCTTGCAACCCTTTCTTCCACCCCGACCTTGTCAACAGAAGGCGACAGAGATAGGTCCGGCAGAATCTTCTTTTTGGGACTTGTACTGGCCATGATCTTGAATATGGGTTAAAGATATAAAATGTCCACCTAATTCATGAAGAAAGGGCCCCAATGGAGCCCTTCTTTAATGTAGTTTAATCTTTTCTTTACAACTGACCGTCTGAATGGTAAACACCACTCTTGAATACCCTTACACGGAGGAGGATACCATCTTTGTCATATTCATAGACCTTACCATCCCACAGAATACCGTTCTTAAAGTTGCCATCTTGCCAGATCTCGTCATTCGCGTTATACACCTTGTTGTAACCATTCGCCTGGAACTTGGCTCCTTTTGTACGTGGTGTACCATTTAATTTTGGCGCCGTCTCCTTAGAAACACCCGGGTCTTTGACAGTAACTGCCGGACTTACCATTTCACGCTGCTCACTCTTGGCAACCTGACCTTCAGCGTCATAATAGATCACCTCCTTGATGTCACCGTTCTCATAATATCGTGTGGCTTTTCCTGTAGGCTTGCCATCATTCGACTCGTATTCGTACTCAACCTGTCCATTCGGATAATAGTATTTTACTTTTCCTTGTTCCTTTCCGGACTCATTGTAATTCGCTTCGTATTCTATCTTTCCATTCTCATGGTATCTCTTCAGAGAATCCTTGAACAAATTACGTTCGAAAGTACCGATCTCTCTCGGTTTTCCATTCGGATAAAACTTAATGAATTCTCCTTCAGGCCTGTTATTTTTAAACTCACCTTTCAGTTTAGGAGTAACACCATCCATATGGTACTTGATCCACATTCCCTCTTTGCGGTCATCCACATAGGGTCCTTCTTCGATCTTCCCATCAGCCGGGTAACCTTCCTGTGGTCGATCCTTACCGAAATAGACCCATTTCCCTTGTCTTCTTCCCTGGGAATCTTTCTGGTTGATCTTGTCGTCCTGTGAGTAACCCGCAGCAAGAAGCTGAGGAGTCATGACGGCTCCCACAAACAACATGATTAGCAATAATTTACCGACCTTCATAGTACGAGTAATTGATTCGAGTAGTAAGCTCCTTGCAATATACGTGAATTTATTTTAATGGATACTCGCTAAATCTCCAAAATTCGCCTAAAGATTATTAAATACCGACAAGTATCGAATTTTGCCCTTTCAATCATTTATCCAACAGTGACGGATCAACATGATCGAGCATCACTGAAACAAGGTCTGAAATTCCATAGTTTTCCTTCCATCCCCAATCCTCACGAGCTCTGCTGTCGTCAATTGAATCCGGCCAACTGTCGGCGATTGCCTGCCTGAAATCGGGTTGATACACCACATGGAAATTCGGTAGATGCTTCTTGATCGCAGTGCTCAGTTCAGCCGGTGTAAAGCTGCATCCGGCGAGGTTGTAAGAAGAACGGATCTTCACTTTCTCAACGGGAGCTTCCATTAACTCGATCGTAGCTCGGATTGCATCCTCCATATACATCATGGGCAATGCCGTATCTTCTTTCAGAAAACAGGTGTATTCCACCCCCAATTTTGCCTTATAAAAAATATCTACTGCATAGTCAGTCGTACCACCACCCGGCAGACTGGTATATGAAATAAGTCCAGGATAGCGAATGCTTCGGACGTCTACGTTGTAGTTATTAAAGTAATACTCGCACCAGCGTTCGCCAGCCTGCTTTGATATCCCATAAACAGTTGTAGGTTCCATTACAGTAAATTGCGGTGTATTCGTTCGTGGTGTTGTTGGACCAAATACAGCGATCGAACTTGGCCAAAATATTTTCCTAACGAACCCTTCCTTAGCGAGGTCAAGTATTGTAAACAATCCTTCCATATTGAGCTTCCATGCAAAAGAAGGATTCTTTTCCGCAGTAGCAGATAGCAAAGCTGCCAATAGGTAAACTTCGGAGATTCCATTAGAAATAATGTACTCTCTAATGGTATTCTGATCGAGAATATCAAGTTTTGTATAGGGGCCGTCTGCCAGGATCTCCGGACAACTTTCCCGCAGATCCGAAGCGATCACGTTTTCCTTGCCCTTTCTGGAACGGAGCGCCAATGTCAATTCCGTTCCGATCTGCCCGCAGGCACCAATAATGATCGTTTTACTCATGCGACGAACTTGTATTCGGACAAAGTTAAGATTTGATGCAAAAGACAAGAGGAACAACGAAAAAATATGTGCAAGAATAAAAACATGACGAGAATCATTTTTTTTATTTTCACGTTTAAATTATTTTGCATAAAATCCCCGATCATGTGGATAGAGTTGATATTGCTGTTGACATTTATGATCAAACGTAATCCGGAATGATTTGAAAACATATTCGGAAGGTCAGTTGTATTTTCTTAAAATTTAATCTTATGCCATTTTATAATAAACTGAGAAATA
>Ga0315904_10004716_pt1 | contig 19287 bp, 9 predicted proteins | sample LakEriMetagenome_6_FD_203529 | JGI IMG/M metagenome (GOLD analysis project Ga0315904, IMG submission 203529) | Freshwater fungal communities from buoy surface, Lake Erie, Ohio, United States - Buoy 12 MA120 | ecosystem: Environmental > Aquatic > Freshwater > Lake | place: USA: Lake Erie, Ohio...
GCGAGGCCTCCATGCCTGATCGAGTCGCGGATGAGTGAGTTTGTTTGAGTCGTTGTTTTCGGGTATATGATCAACTTGTCCCAAGCGAGGGTTGTTCGTCAAGTCGAATGTTCGAGCAAGTTGCCGTTGTTTTAAAAAAGAACGCAACTTGTTTTTTGCTAGCAAAACCCTTCTTGTTTAGCGACGCGTATGTAGGGTACGTGCAGCGGTCCTCTCTGCATTTAAAGGAAGCTTGTGAATCTAACTCGACTAAATTATTGGATGAAGTCTCGCTGACCCATGGACCGCGAAACGTACCTTGGAGCGTGTAATTGGTACACAGTCGGGTCAGGAGCCCCGACCTACGGTCCGTTTGCCAAGTCGCTTCAGCGACGCGTTGGTAGGGTACGTGCAGCGGTCCTCTTTGCATTTAAAGGAAGCTTGTGAATCTAATCGACTGCATTATTGGATGAAGTTTCGCTGACCCATGGACCGCGAAACGTACCTTGGAGCGTGTAATTGGTACACAGTCGGGTCAGGAGCCCCGACCTACGGTCCGTTTGCCAAGTCGCTTTAGCGACGCGTTGGTAGGGTACGTGCAGCGGTCCTCTTGGCATTTAAAGGAATCTCGTGAATCTAATCGACTGCATTATTGGATGAAGTTTCGCTGACCCATGGACCGCGAAACGTACCTTGGAGCGTGTAATTGGTACACAGTCGGGTCAGGAGCCCCGACCTACGGATCGTCTGCCGAGTCGCTTTAGCGACGCGTTGGTAGGCTACGTGCAGCGGTCCTTTTGGCATTTGAAGGAAGCTCGCGAATCTAGATGACTGCCCTAATAGATAGAGTCACGATTGCACATGGACCGCGAAACGTACCTTGGAGCTTAGGAAGGGCAAGGGTGCTTGGTTCTTAAAAACATCTTTTAGCTATCGAGTATCCAAGGAATCTGTAGCTTTCGAACTGGGATTCCGAGTAGAACTGGTCGAGTGTTGATTGGTGAGGAAAGTCTGGGTTGCGAATTTGATAGCTTTTCAGGTCAGTCGAATCGTCTTTGATAAGATTGGGTTTCAGATAGACGATTTCTCCTTCTTCGGCTCCGAGATCGTCCTTTGGTGGATAGCTTATCTTCCCAACAACATATTGTGATTTGGGGAATCCTGTTTCCTTGTCCTTTGCAAGTTCCGAGATATCGATATCGATGTCAGCTCCGAAGTCGATACGAGCATTACGGATCAAAAGGGCTAATTCGTGGCATGCTCCTTTCGGATCGGCTCCGGCATCGCAGATGTAGATTTTCCTGCATCTACGTCTGACTAACTCGTAAGCTCCGAGGTTATCGAAATGCCCGCCGTCGGAAAGATACACGAAGTCTTTCTCTGCGTCGGTAAAGCCAAGGACTTCCCTTACGATTTGGTGCCAACCATAGCTTGGACCGGCTTGCGTAAAGTATTTCGACTTTGGGTTTGGGAACCATCCTCCGAGTCTGAGGTTGCAAAACGTCAAGAGAGCCGTCACTGCGGCCGTCGAATAGTAGCCCATGTTTGGGCTTACGGCTGCACCTGAAGTTGCAAACGCTCGGCCTAAGGTTAAGTTTCCTGCGTATCCATGATTTGTTCGACTAAAGCCGGTCTTAAGCGAACCGCAAAACAAGGGGCTTAGTACAAAGCTTTGTGCTTTTCGTTCGTCGTATTCACGTTGGTTGATACCGGCCAAGTTGATTGCGGTGTTGATCAAGTGAATCGGGCCTATTAGTTTTCCCTGGTCATTCAATCCGAGTTGCTTCAGTTCTAGATCATCGGCCGGATCGATATTCGTCACAGGGTCGATTTGATTGCGCTCTGATCGGCTTGCGCCAAGAAAAGCGCGAACCAAGCGGTTTTCGTACAATTCCTGCAGGGAGAATATGTTGATATCGACGTACCTGCTAGCGACCAAAGAGACAGCCAGGCATCCGATGCAGAAAAGTAAATTCCAGTGATTGTCGAAAGTTATCGAGTTGGTTCCGACAACGACTCTTTTGGCCAGAAGACCTAGTGAGACGAATCCCAAGGCCAGAGCAAAGTAAGGACCGATCCTGACGAAAGTGTCGACCATCGACTTGCGATTTTTTCCGACCAAGTTACTTTGGGCAAGCCAAATTGCAAAGCCTGATGCGGTTCCCCATAAAGCAGCAAGACCTCCTGTTCGGAGATAATTCTCTTTGTTCCACATTTGGTAAAGCCAATCAGGAAGAACAATAGCAAGTAGAAATACGACCAACCAACCAAAGGCGGCCACCGCGCAATAGGCATGCAAGAAAGACCATTTCTCCCGGACCTCTCGCTTTTCAATTTGTCCAAGAATTCCTACTTGGAAAGATTCGGCAACGGCAAAGGCAAGGAGCGTCGCGGGGATGATGCATGCGACTAATAGGGAAACGATCCAGTCGTTTTCCATGGGGCCGTGATCTGCCTTGCCATCCTGCAATGTCTTAGGATTCTCTTCCGATTCAATTGTGTTGCTTTCACTCGATTCGATTGACGCTTGGTGAGTGTTCGTATCTCGGATCTCGGTGGATTGCTGTTTATCATTCCCCGCGAAACCATCCCGATCGGTTACGGGAAAGAAAACAGCAAAGGTATACAGTAGAACTGCGAGGACTGCTCCTGCTATGAATCCCGAAGCAACCCATCGAAAAGGTTCTTTTAACTCATTCTTTTCATGCGTAAACTTATTGTTGGATAAAAACAGGGCTGCTAATGACCCTCTGTTAAGAAGAAGTACGTGCAAAAGGCCACCCAGCAAGGCAACTCCGGTCACGTGAGAAAAAAATCCTTCGTCGCTGAAAACATCACTTAAAAAAGACTTGTTTTGCTCCGATTTGAAATATCGAATCGATGAGCCGATAAATGCCGTAGCCAAGGCAAACAGTAAAACCGGAAGCCAAAAAGACTCTCTTGCCCTTTCCAACAACTTCGCGTTGTCGTTTTTGTCTTTCTGCTCCCGACACCTTTCTAAGGCACCGGCAATTAGTTTCGCAGCAATGATCAGTAGGGAAATGCCAATAGCTCCTTGGACGATCGATGACCGAAAGGAAGCTTGACTGTACATCTGATGAAATCGAAAGTACCTGACTAGGAAGATAAACGCCAATAACAGCGGAGCAAGCACCAGTGAATTAAGGAATGTATTTCGAAGATAGATCATCCCAAGAGCCCAAAGATCTGTGGAGAATATCCCGATTTTGGGCGCTAAAAAATTAGAATGTGTTCGGAGGTGTTGAATGGATGGATGTTCGCAAGGATCATCAGGTTTTTCGGTTACGCTCAACTTTTTTGATAGGGGCTGATTCAAAGCATCGGAATGCAAAACGGGTGTCAGTATGTCTTGGACTTCCCCGAGTCCACCTTTGGTTCTTTGGAGCAACGCCATAAACCAACTACCGATGTAACCACCTCCGGAGACGGTCGAAAGATAGTCTATTTTCGCAAGCTTTTTCTTTTCAGCGAGCGCTTGGAGGACTCCTAGATTGAAGGCTGCACTGCGAATTCCTCCACCTGAAAAACAAAGGCTGAAGTGATCCTCATCGTTCGCTTTCCCATCGACCATATCATCTTTATTCAAGCGAGATTGTAGATGGGCTTGCTCCTCTTGGAGGACTTCCTCAAATTTATATACTTCTTGCTGATCCATAATCGCACTCGAATCACCTAGGTTTGGTTGGTGTTGGTTCGAATTCCTCAGGTTCCGGATTATCGGAACGTTTAGCCGGGGGTTCACCGCTTTCTAATTGGGTGCTTGAAAAAAAAACATTCAGCATTTCATGGAGAACGGCCTCAACTTCTAAGGGATTTCCGGTTTGAACCGCACGCCGCAATTTCCTTTGCGCTGGCTCTGAACGCAATTGAAGTAGTAACTTTCTAGTCCAATCGGGTTCAGCGGCGGTGGTATCAGGTTTTTGCAGGTTCGAGAGCCCCAAGCGAATTAAGCAAATCAGGACATCGGTGGCTGTCCGTATTCCTTCAAGCCTAAAAACGGCTCTCGGAAGCATGACCGCGAGCCTCGAAAACTCTTTGATGAGTTTCTGTGTTTCGTGGTCATTTGGGTTGAGTCCTATATCGACGATCTTTTGCAAGGCATCGTTTTCTCCGAGCAACTCGTGCGCCCGTTGTGTCGCACGCATCAGTAGGTCTCTACCGTTGATCTGAAAGAAAGCCGTAGGCCATTCGGGCCGAAATCCTGAGTGACGACGATTCGACTCGATAGCGATTCCATACAAGTCCGCAGCTTTGAGTTGCTTGAAGTCAAAGTATGGTTCGGCGTGCATCTGCGTTTCTTCGCGGTATCCATCGACACAATGCCAGACAAAATTACGAATCAAAATTTGGTGATCCGTCTCCTCGGGAGATTCGAATTTCTTGATAACATTCTCAACTTCATCTTTAGGTCGTGGCCCATCGAACAACCAACCAATCCTCGCATCATCGGTGGCGACCATCGATTCTTGTCGGCACTCGCTGCGATAAGCTTCTCTAAACGCGCTATCGAGCGTTTCGATCCGCCATTTGCTCGCGTTGGTCGACGGACAATCGAAATCATCGACGTCCCAGCATAGTAGTTTGCCGATGTGCTCACCAAGTTGCCGGAATGACTCGACTTGATCCTTGGAATAAAACTGGTTCGAAATCGGCTCATCGGGAAACTGTGGGTTTGTTTTTTTAAACTGCGCGATATCGATGTCTTCGTCGCCTGTAAGCGACATTTGAAGATAGACAAAGAGTCCCTCCTCAGGCGCTGTCATAGCGTTATCGGATTGTTCCGAGCCAGACGGCGTTTTGGGCTTTGGATACTTAATCCGTCCGACAATATAATGCTGAGGTGAAAGCGAATTTTCGCTACCGATTCGCACCAGTCGTTTGGTATCCAGGGGTTTGTCGTGATCCAGATCGAGGATCTCGACATCGTGATCCAAACGAAGCTTACGGATCAAATCCGCAAGCACACCGAATTCGTACAGACCATTGTTGCAGCCGGCATCGGATGCAACGATGATCTTGCATCGCCTTGCGACGAGTTCTTCTACGCCTAAAAATTCGCGAAAGCCTCCGTCGGCCACCACGCCGTAGCCCCAGGAATCGCTTCGAAATTCCTGAGTCGACCATTTGCCAGACTTGAACCACTCCGTAAAAAGCTGGAATGTGTTGAATCGGACGTATTTGTCGCCCCCAAAAAGCATGGACTGGTGCTTGTTAGGTTGGCTCTTGGTGACCGGATTGGGCAACCACTGCTCGAGTCGGATGTTGAAAACTTGCATCAGGACACGCAGGGCCGGATTGGAAGCCATGAACGTCGAAACAGCGGCGCCAGAGAGTACGATTGCATCGCTGACGGTCAGTCCACCGTGCAGGTACTCTTTGGTGCAGCGATATGTCTTTTGCTCGAATAGATCCGGGTTTGTCGTCGATTGCATCCACCCCACGTGCAACGGGGACATCAAAAACGAATACCAAAGCGAGCCGAAACTTCCATCGACTTTCGAGGGGTTAATGTTGGAGCTTGGGGTGGTCGCACCTCCATCTTCCGTGGCTGCCTGGATGTGTCTATAGGCGGGCGCGTGAGGCAGGATCAACCCCCCGACAAAAAGCGGATAGGGATATCCTTTTTCGTATGGATTTAGTGCATGCAGAGGTGTTTCTTTATTGCTTTGCCCTGCTTTTCGAAGAAACGTTTCGTGCACTCGTTTGCGGTAGAACAGGAACCATGGTGACAAATGATTGATGTCAACCATCAAGATCCCGATCACAGCTACGATCCCCGAGATCATCATGATGGTCCATCGGAAATCCTGATCCTCAAAGATCGTTACCGAGGTGCTTATCCAGCGACGTTCTTTGAACACCTCAGGATAAGCGACCTCAAGGAGCAATCGATTCAACTTCCAATGTTGCAAAGGTGTTAACTGCGCGATTGATTTATTAATACTTATTTCGGATGGATCGTTAGTCTTTGGTTCGACTTCGGACGAAAAGCTGGGGTGGTTCGTCCAAGCGGGGCCAAGCGCTTCGAGAATCGTCCTTAGATCAGACGCATCGCGGAAACCTTCTGGATCGCTACTCATACGTCGCGCCATCGGTGATCCCTGGGCAACCCAACGGTTCAATACTTCCAACGCATCTCGAACGACGACTTGCTCGGACTTGGTCTCGATCTGCGATGATCCACCTTGGACTTGCTTGCTTAGCCCATCCTTCAAAAGGCTGTCTCTTACATTGGCAGAAATGTCCTTAGTTCGAAGTACCACTTTACGAGCAGCACGAATCAATAGTAGATTCGATAACGCTAGATCGTTTTGGGAGGGAGTTGTGACGCTTGGGTTCCCAGACGATTCATTTAGATGGTTGGGTTTGATTGCAAGATTGAATTTTGCAAGGAGCTTAGGGCCGATATCTTCGTTCAATTCTCGGTCCGCAAGTACATACTTTTTGGCCTCGGTTTCGCACCCCGTCATCCCTAGAATGGTATCGGACCACCGTTGGAGCGTTGCACTCTTGAAGTCGAACCATGTGTTCCATTCGTAATCATCCTGTCTGAGTATCGTCTCTGAATCGCTTTTTTGTTTGGATAAAATAAAAATTGAATTGGCGAGATCCTCTATTGGTCGATTTTCAGTTGTTTTATCATGTTTGTCGTTGATTGTTTTTTCAATTGCCTTTCGCAATTCGCTATCCATGGCGGTGATTGCTAACCGGTCATACTGAAAAATATCATGGTTCATGAATGTAGGAGGACGATCGTTGATGAATCCGGACAGATTTTCCTGACCTAAATATCCGACAGCGACGAAGAACGACCCCCAAGTTGCGCCAGAAAGAATGACCCACAGTGCCATTCGCTGCCATAGCGATGCTGTAATCCTTTCGCTACGGATCAAGGATCCGACACGCAGCAATGGAAAAAATAGCATTGCCACAAGTACCGCGATGGGAATCTGCAAACTCTTAAGGTCGATCTTCTCAGGCAAAAAACCAAGTTTGTCTGAAACGAAAAAATCTCCGTTGCCAATCATCACCGCACAACCAAGCAGCATGATCCCTGTAGCGATCAATGCCCAACGACCCGGAGCGGGTGAAGGAGTCGCCCCAACATAGCGCCGAAGACCTCGATACATTCCGCGGACCACCAGCACTGCTACGATCAATACGACCGACGCGAAGATTCCCACCCGAAGATCCGAATTCAGGTCTAGCAAAACCAACCAGCGTCGAACCGATGGGAAGTCGAAAAAACGAAAATAGATAGCGATCATCGACGCTATGAAAATGACACTCGCAAAGACGGTTCCAAAGAGCAAAGCCGTCTTGAGCAGATAGTCGGTCATAAACTCGGTGGGGCGGTTTAAGTACTGACCGTCCAGGAGAAATTGGGCATCCTTGGCCGACAAACCATGGTCATCGTCTTTAGTCGCCGTCGTATCATTATGCCCAAGCGTCGAGAAGTAGCCGTTGGTGTATCCACCGCCAGATACCGAAGAGATATAGTCGACATGCTTCAAAAATCCAGCCCTTTGCATCGCCTGCAAAAGCCCCAGATTGAACATGGCCGATCGAATTCCCCCACCCGAAAGGGCAAGACCAACCAAATCACTCCCGTCGGAATCCGGATAGGTCTGCCCCTCTCGCGAGCTTTCGCGACGCTTTTGCCTACGCTTGTTAATCGCTTTTTCTATTTCGGTCTTTCTCATCTCCTTGAAATTCTTGAGTCCTGTATCCGTGGACTCATTCGATTCAGGCTGTTGCATTGAAGAAGTGCTCAGGCTAATAGTGGCGGTTAGGGGAGAACCTATATCTATATGATGTACGTTAAACTCTCAGGAAGTAAGCGTATCGAGATCTTATTTTCTCTCAAATATCTGGAAGATTTTGGCTTTTAGCAGAATTCGTGGGGCCGGTATCGGTCAATGAAATCTCAAAAGTTCCAGGTCAGCCCAAAATATCAAGATCATCAGAACCTACTACAGTCCCTACAGTCGTCAAAATCCATGGTTAAGGCAAAGTCTTTTTGAGTTACCAGGATCAATCAGCGAGACTCCTCGGTTTGGGTAACCTAGTTTCGAACAAGTTTCGCACGTGTCGTAAATTCATGCGATCATCACCCGTTCCGTTTTTTCGATCTGAATACCGTCATGAACCCATTGCCCACCAAGCATCTTGAGTGTTTGATTGCTTGTCTTGCCCTAACCATTTCGTCACCAGCTTTGGCTGTGGCGCAAGACGTTCTTCTAGATTTGCCGACGGCTTGCGTGCATACTACCGAGCAAAACAATTTCGATGGGCCTTTCTCCGACGATTTCGCAGGCGAAATAGACGTTAGTGACTCCCAAACTGATTCGCTGGGGATTGCTACCGAACGCTACCGCATCCAGACAACGGAACTTAAAGTCGCCGCGGTCGGGAATTCGTTAGGAATCCTCACCCCATGGCACCCAAACAATCAAGCCCCTACCGTTGAGGACTTTTTGATTGTTGCTTTTGAGCAGCCAGTTCCTCAAGGAGATATCTTTGCGGAACTGGGAAATCTTGGCCAAGTCCTCGGCGTTGTACAAGATCCTGGTGTCTATCGATTCGATCTGAAGTCTCTACTGACACCGGGTCTCCATCGTATTCGATTCCGATGGACTGATCCACAACTTGAACCTCATTCCCATTTTGTCTCGCGACCGATGTGGATTGCATTGAAACATTCACAGCCTAATGATCCGGTCGTTCGCAACTTGCACGCAATGGCCAGGCGCAGTTTATCGAGTACCGCCCGCCAAGAGTTCGAGAGGCAGTACTCCAGCTCGCTCTCTGGCTTAGACCGTTTGCTCAAGGAACCTTACGAGGACACTGGTTTGACAGACAAGGTCGACCAAATCCTTGATAGACGAGCTCCAAAGCTTGAAGGTCAAATGAGTTGCGAGCAAGACGTCTGGCCACTGCCTCCGGCGATCCCCTATTGCCAATGTAGGTCCGAAGTCATCGGGTATTCGGTGCCTGTGACTGATACACAAGCGACACAAGAAGCCTCCTCGGCACCGACTGCAAAGCCAGCACCTCCAGTACCGCAAGAATCCCCGGTTGGCGAATCAACAAGTCCCACCGAATCAGCTACGCCTGATGACAATTCGTCCGGCGAGGAGCCTAAGGCTTACTATCAAAATCGGCGGTCTGGCCCGCATCAACCAACTCATTTGGTTTTGGCCAAGCGTCCTAAGCAGGATCAGGTCCAGGCTGAGTCGGTTGTTGCAGATCGATTAGATCCACCTAGGTTGCATACGGATATCGCGACCGAGTCGAATCGACTTCTTGGCGAGTTAGAAAGGATGCAAGCTCGAAGCGAGCAAGCTTGTAGGATTGCGGCTTACCTTGAAGCACAGGAACTTTTGCAAGACCGAACCATGAAGTGTTTGACGGCCAAGAAGGTCGTTTCGACGGTCGAATTTGATACACCTGCGATTTTTGCGGCGACCACTCTCACCGGAGACCGAAATGGTGCCACCATCGGAGACTTGACCATCCTCGAAGGAATGAAGCTCGATGTCTACGGGGATGGACGTTACGCGTTGACTTTCAAGTACCTGCGTCCGAGTAAACCGGTGACACTGCACTTGCAGATGCAGTGTTGGATCGATGAAGACTCGGGTTGGAAGACGCTGACTTTGCCTCCGATCTCGATCGACCCGGGCCGCATCGACCCGAAGGATCAAATGAAAGAGTATTCCTATTCGGGGCACAGTCGGGCTCTAGAGCGTTCTAGCGGCTATCTGCAAAAAGTCCGTCGCACAGGATCGGCTCTGACTGGGTATGGTTTGAATAATCCTTCGGATCTGCGGAGCTACTGATTCGCCTTTTTAAGTCCGCTTTCGCCGTTCCGGTTTGAGAAAGGGAGCTGCAGATCGCACCCTCTCTGGCGGGGGAAGCTTTAGTTAATTTAAGGTAATTATACTGATTAAGCGAATGGTTCGCCCGATTGTACCGATAACGGAATTGGTATCGCGCAGACCTGTTAAATGCTAGCGAATGATTCGCTGAAGGGGTTTGTCGGTCGAGTTGGGCATGGAGGTCACGCCAGTGAACAAGGTTTACCATGGATTCGTTCTTCTGTTTTGCGGCGTTTGTTGTAGCCTGAGCTTGGTCGCTTGGAAGAAGCCTGCTGATTCGAGGCCGCAGAAAATAGAGTTGGCCGATCAAATCGGCTTGGAATCTCATCGAACCGATCAGAGCATACCAGCTCCCAGTAGGCTTAGCCCGCGCATGATGCGAGCCTTCGAGCAAGCTCACAAATCGCAACCTATTTCAGACAACTCGGTTGTCTTAGCATCGTGGGCACAAAATACGACAGGAACAACTCAGCCCAAGATCCTTTCGGTAAGCGATCAAATTGGGGGCGTTACGCTCAATTGGGCTGCTGCTAAGACGAAAGAAGTGTGGTTGGTTGATGGTAATGCCGAGTTGCATTTAGACTCAGATATTCCGGCTGCAATTAAACCCAACGACGTCAAAGATAACAGTGGGGTTGTTACAGTAACTAACATTCCCGAAAATGCTCCACGGAAAACTCTGACTGCGACGTTCAAACGACCTGGGAAATACGGCTTGAGTCTAAAACTCACCAACGTTGTAGATCCTGCTGATGCAACCAAAACTATTCCCTCTTTAGATGTTCTCGTTAACAACACCAATCCCGATGTCATCATCAACGTTCCGGGTACCGACGTCCAAAAAACCACCGGGATTAGTATCAAGCGAGGGCAAAATTACGATTGGGAGAACCCTATTCCGTATCCGGAATCCATCGACTTCTACGTAAACACCTTGGCTTCTTTGAAGGTAACTCGCAACAACCAGAACACGCGACTATGTGGTATTCTCGGATCGCTTAATTCGACGAACTCGACGACCCTTAACGTAGAAAAGGTTCAGCCCTTCTCGGGAGATATTGGTCCATCCGGCATTATCGTGGGTCGAGATCTAGTCCACCGCAGTAAAACAACACTGCGGTTTTAAAGTTTTCGATGTTGCGATAGCCTCCCGCTCGTCGTTTTATCGACATGATCTTACTGTTGATCCCTTCGGCCACCGCATTGGTGATCCCATGCGTACAGTAGGTCACAATGTTATCGATTCGCTCTTTCAAACTCCGCGCTAGCTTTTTCATCGGCGCCATATTGGTACGAATGACTCGCTGATACCAATCTCTGAAGTAGCTCTTCGCCTTACCTTCCGTCTCCTGGGCCCAGAGATCGCGTAAGAGTTCTTTGTAGGACCAAGCTCGCCCTGTCGCGAGCGATAGATTGCAAATGGACTGAAACCTAGCGTGTTGTTTTTCGCTGTGGTTCTCAAGCGATGTTAACCAGAAATATTTACTCCCTTTGAGCCGATCATCCCCGTCCTTGAGTAGTTGCTTATGTTCTCCACGGCGGACTTTGTCGACAGCATCGTTGGCCATCTTCATGATGTGGAACTTGTCGTGCACAATTTTGCTTTCGGCAAATGGAATCATCTCTGCTGCTGCCCGGACAAAGGCAGGGCTCATGTCCATGGCGATTGCCTCGACTGACTGCAATTGCTCCTGACTTAGCTGGGAAAAACAGGATTTTGCTGCCTCTGTATCGTGTCCTTCCTCGATGGCTTCAACGGTACTGTTGTCCAGGTTGTACAAGATGGAAACATACTTCCTTCCTTTGGCAAAAGCTTTTTCGTCGATGCCGATTCTCGGAAGTAGCGATGGTTCCTTGCGAGCTTTTCCCCGAGCAACAGCACGTTCGATGATATTCCATGTAGCATCCCAATTGAGTCTCAGGATTGTCATGGCTCCTTTGACGGTTTGCGTCATCTGTAGGACTTCGATTGCAAACCTCTCAAACATGAGCGTGAATCGACTATGCGATAAAGCCCATGGAACCGTAACGGTCTTGACTCCATGATCTGGGCAGTTCACTCGAGGGATACGGCCTATGAGGATTGTCTTAAACTGGCATGAGTCCAAATGCCTCCATCTGCGCTCTTCTGCATGGTCATAAACTGCGAGCTGTTTTTGGCACTCTGGGCAACAAAACTTGGTACCAACTGGATGTTCGACCCTCACTTGGATCTCTTCGGCTGGAATGTCCAATTTGACCTCGGAGACCGTCCAAGGGGATGTCAGTCCCAGAATATGTTGGTAGAGCTCTTTGTCTTGCATCGCTGGGGGGGCCTTTCCCCAGCGATTGTACCATCGACCCACGATAATGCCGGATGGACCGAGATATTTATTCCTTCAAGACGCCTAACGATTCAGGTACAACCGGGCTTGTGGTTCTAGAGAGCGATCCTACCACGAATAAAGCCTGGGTCTCCGACAAGGCGATCAAGCTGAACACAATTCAGACGGAGAATTCAAAAGTCCTTGGGGACCTAACGATGGAATCTGCGGATGGTAATTCCGGAACACCTATCAAGCTTAGTGATTCATCAAAGCCTAGGACTATTAATTTTTCAAACAGTAATGTTGCCGCAACAAACCTGATTCAGCTTTTCCTCGACGGACAGCAGATCGCGAAGCAACTTGGGTCTGGCTCTGGAGCAACCTCGATCGCTGGGGTGAAGCTTAGCGAAGGCAGGCACTCGCTCTCTGCGACACTCTCGCAGGGTGACAATGTGGTCGCTAGAACCAATGAAGTTGCCTACGAGATGCAAACCGGTGGATTTCGTGTGCTGGATGTTAGTCCTAAGGACTTCGGTATCGCCATCGGCTCGAAGGTTATCGAAATCAAACTGTCGAGACCTTTGGTAGCTTCAGTAACAGAATCTACTTTGAGCAGCAATATTTCTGTTCAATTGAGTAGTTCAGGTTCGCGAAACGGCCCTTTCAATGGAGAATCTGGAACACAGGCCACTTCATTTGTGAAACTCCTTCCCGATCGACAACGGATTCAATTGAATTACACCTCCGTTAATGCAGGCGTCCATGGAGTGTCGATCTCGGGCGGTGAAGTTTTTAAGGACGAATACGGCAACAAGCTCGAGGGCTCGAATGGGAAAGTGGGAGATTTGTACACGGCCGTGCTTGGTGCACCCTTAGGTGGAGCCAACCGATACGCCGATCCGCTGGTTCCTGGAGTGATCGCCGGCAGAGCCCCTGTGGTCGAGTATCCTCAAGCGATTCCCATGCGGGATCAGCCGAAGGGTTTTAACCCCAACGATCGGGTGGAAACCCGAGTTGCCCGACTCTATTTTTATCGCGATGCGCACCGGGTTGCTCAGATTCTCAATCGGCGGGCCCAGTCCTACGGTCGCCAAGATGTTTCGTATCGTCGGCAGCTTGCGGATCAAGCCCGAAGAGAGGCCGAGGATGCGACCACGAAGCGGCAAACGTACGAGAGGACAGCAGTGACCGCCGCTCAAAAGACTCGAGAACTCGAAAACAAACTCAACGATGCCGAGCAAGCTCTCAACTTTACATTGACTCAGATGCAAAGGCTTGCGGCCGATCAAAACTATCTCGCTCCTCAAAGCAGGGCTGGATTTTCCGAAGCTACCAAAAATGATCCTCGATACCTGGCACCTCAGTTAGATAGTGACCTACGTAACAAGCAACTCGCTCAGCTTGAAATCGCGGCCCGAGCCTATACCGACCAAATCCGAGCCTTGGAAAGCCAAGTCTTGGTCGCCCGCGAAAAGGAAATCGCAAGCAATGAGCAGTGGCTCCAATCGCAGCGGACCGAAGAGCTCAACAAGGCCGAGCAATTCCGAATGGAGACCGCTGCGGCTCACACCGATCCAGACACCTTTGCCGAAGGCCGCCCAGATAGCGTCGATGCGGTCCATCAAGTCAGTATATCGGTCATCGGCGAAGGTGTCTTGCATCTGCGAGGTCCCCTGCGAGGGGTCAATCAAGTCCGTTTGATGGTCGATCAGATCGATACACCCTGTGGTTCAGTCCGCATTAATATTCACTCGACACAAATCAATGGCGACCAAGCCGACGAGCTTGAGGTGGTAGCCAATCGTCTGCAGACTTATATTGACCAAGCTCGATTCATGACGATGCAGTCATCGGAAGCGCTTCGCAAAGCGGTACTGACTATTGCAGCTGAGAAGGCCGATGAAGCTCGGGGAATGTACCCTGGAGATTCCCAAGAGGAGCGTGACGAGCGTTACTTGTATGTTTTTTTTGGCAAGGATTTTGTGGATGAACTCAAGGCCTTGGATTCAGAGTTGCTTCATACGGGGAACAAGCTCCTGTCGTTGCATTCCATGGATGTGACGAGTTTGTCTAGCGCACTGACGTTGATGGCTCTTGCAAACAACAGCACCCGATTGGCGATTTTGGCGAGGTTTGATGAGCTCGTTCAAAGCGACCTTGGACCGGCCGAGCAGCGATTCTTGGAAAACAGCATCGCTGAGTGCAATGGCAAGCAGTGCAAGTTTGGTTGCAGAATACGATGCAAGCACAAGGAGCCTCCTCCGAATTACCATTTGACACCCAGCGCTTCGTTTACCTCAATGCGAGGCTTCTTCGATGCAAACATCGCAAACGATGATACGCTCAATCCGATCCAGCGAGAAATGATTCGACTGGCTCAGATTCTTAAAGCTCGCTTGGTGACCGAATTGGAGCTTAAGCAACGCGTCATGGAGCGTGCCGTCATCGAAGAACGCTTGGCCGCCGTCGAGAGCGATCAAGATATGCTCAAACTTGAGCAGCAACGAATTTCCCAGTTGCGAGCGACGACCGAACAAGCTTTGACATTCCGTTCGACGATCCTTCCTGCCCTTTCCAAAGCCACATCGCAGATCGACACGGCGATCGAGCAGTATGAATCGATCTCGATGGAGCTGATCGAGATGCTTCAGCGATTGACACTTCAGATCGGGCCCGGCAGCCGAGACGATGAATCCGTTCAAGACAAGTTGATACGGATCAAGAATCTGATAACTAGCACACGCGATTTTCGACGCGAACAGTTCACGACTGCAACCGAAGGTGCCTTTACCAAAATCCAAACACCTGAGATATCCAAGCTCTACGGTGTGGATATGTTCCTTCACGGCAAGTACCAGCGAATAAGCGAGATCTATACGTCATTGGATCCAGCCGAACTCGATAGTATGGTCTATTTAACGGGGAGCAAGCAGCAGCGAGAGGAATTGCAGGGGGTTGTCAAGGCGATTGCGGCTCGGCTCGATGAAGTGGAAAAACAGCTCAATCAAATCGATTTGAGCTCTTCGGAAAACAGTCAAGAAATCATCGCTCGACTCAAGGGGCGAGTTGACTGTGTCATACAAACCACGGGAGTTCTTGTGGGGCGAAACCCGTACGGTCAGCCTCGCTATGCGATGATTTCTATCCACGACTTAGAAGTCTCCTTGGATGAGATTTTGACGTTGCTCGGGGAGCAGAGTTCCAAGGTTCAAAAGCTCAAGAAGATTCAGGATCAGAAGGTCAAAATTCTTGAAATGGTCGATGTGCTCTTCGCGTCGACTCAATTAGAACCCATCGCCGTTAAGCAAGCTTTTCAGGTCTACCAAGAGTGGGTTTCGTTTTTGCAAAGCATGAGAGAGGTTTTGAGTAGGGTGGATCCCAATTCAGGCTCGGTGCACTCGCAATGGAAAGGCGAGATCGACCAAGCACTTACACAGACTGACCTTAGCTTCAACAATTGGATCAAGAGTATCAGTCAGTTAGATACCGATCGCGCGCTGCTCCAGGCCAATCGCAGGCCATTGGACCATAAGAAGTTTCTTGACATGCTCATCGATGAGCTTGAGGAGAAATTCATCGAGTTGCTCGAGGGAACTCGAGCCCACACCGCCAATGTCGATAACTACCTCAAGCGGTTGACCACCGCTCTGGATGACGATTTCAACACGCAGTTCTACTATCCGATGTTCCGTGCAATTCGCAAGGGAAGCCAAGCTTATAAGGTTGAGTTCGGTCAAACCGAAACGACCAATGTACTGGCGAATAACCGGGAGCTTGGTAAAGTCTCTCCCGCAGCAACGATGGAGTTCGACCTACCTCGCCGAGATATTTTGGTTCGCGAAGGGATCGATTCGGCGCTGGCGGTCTACAACGATGCTGGCGCACTGATCCAAGATCCAAACTTCATGGCCTTGGCCTCCGCAAACCAAGGTGGACTTGCTCGAGGTGTCGCAAGCGGTGCTGGAAATGTGGTGAGTGTTTATCCGACGCTGAGCAATCCGACCTCCGAACAACTTATCCGTCAAAACGCAGGTTCTGGACCTCGTTTTGAGTCCAACGTCGAGAAACTTATCCCGGATCCGGCGATCTATAAATTCGAGACTGGGACCGGATACGAAGTCCGCCCGGTGATCGCTCCGGATGGCCAAGCGGTTGTGTTCGATTTTAATTACATGTACACCACCCAAGTTCGCGAACCGGTGCGGGCTGACGAAAAGCACCTTGGTAGAATCAGGCAACACTTCATCGATACCGATGTCCATTTGTCGAACTTCGAATTGAGAGAAGTCAGTCGTTATGTCGTGGCGCTTAAAGCAGCACGAACGGCCAAGGGTGTTCCACTGCTAGAGGATATCCCCGTTGTGGGTGCTCTCTGGAGGCCATTGCCAAGCGATGAAAAGTCGCTCCAGCAGAACATCATTATGGCTCAAGCGACTATCTTTCCGACCCTTTTTGATTTGATGGGCTTGCGCTGGGCACCTGCGGTTTCGGATGTCGATCCGCTGCAGCTATCGAATCGGGAATACATTGTACGCAATAGAAATCGCTATCTCGAAAACCGTATTTATGACTATAGCAGCTCCAAAGTCGATGAGTTCCTTCGGATCCCCGAATCAGCTCGCCGCGCTGACCTTTATCGATCCCAGGAATCGATTCCCACGCTCCACCCCAACGGCTACGAGGGACCAGGGTTGGATTATCAAGTTACACCGATGCAGGAGGGGTACGATCCACAGGGGCGTGCTCCCAGCAACTCGCGATTCCCTAGTAAGTCCTCAGGTGGAAAAACGGGTTATTTGTCCGAGCGTTTCGAAGAGATCCCTGCTAAGCGAATCATCAGCGAGGAACAGACTAGTCCAGAGCCCAACGTCTCTCGGCAACGAGACCCAATCTTGATGAAGTCGCCAACCACGAAGCCATCGAAACGCTAGGGCTTGTACAAAAGTCAATGGAGATCACCTGATGAACATCAATCGCAGTTACCTCTTGAAGTGCTTTGTACTGGGTAGCTTATGCGGCCTTTCAACGGCTCAAGCCATCGACCCGTTGACTTACTTCAGCGGACGGCATCGGATTCGTCCTGCTTGCAATGTTCCTCCAGGTGACTACCAATACCTGCCGAGGACCCCAGCGGTGTCCTCAGGGAGTTTGCCGGCATTGCCTAGACATTCTCCTGAATCGATGGAGCGGGCCATTCAAGCCGCCAGGAATCCTGCGACCCCAATGGTACCACCGCAACTAGGTGTATACCCCAACGCGATGCCCCAAGTCGAGTTCCAAAGGAACCCAGCCCTAGCAACCTCGAACACAGCACCTTTGGTGAGTCCGGATGCTAAAACACTTCAGATGGCGGCACCGTTTTTGGAAGTAGCCCATTGCCGAATCAGTGATGCTTCGATCGCGATCGACCCGAAAGGGAATTGGACGATCAGTTTCAAAGCCGAGCAGAATCCGCTAGTGGATCGCAACGCGGTGGTTCGCAATGTCGATCTGCAACTAAAGCGTAATTTGTTTGTGATGGACATTCGATTGACCGATGCGGCTGTCTCCCGCACAAGTGCTGTTTTGTCGGCTACCAGGACGCTACCGACAATCGAGAATCATCGTTCGACGGGGTTGGTTCAGTTGCAAGTTCCCAGGATCTCGGTTCAACGCGAAAGTTCTGAATTTTATACTTTTCACGGAAACGATCCCAAGATCGCCCAGCACTTCGATCGCATAGCAGGTGCCGAGTTTCAGTTTTACGCCCTACTGGATCCTTTGACGGGTTCGGGCCAAGGAGTCGTCATGCCCTGGCAACACCCCTCCTGGAAAAATTAATTATGAGATGCCTCCTAGCCGCTGTTTTAATGCTCGCGATGGCCACACAGGTCGCATTTGCGCAGGCTCGAGTCGCTCGAGTCATCCCATCACTCGAGATCGAGATCCTTGATCCAAACGTCGATCCACGTGGAAATCCTGGAGTGATCGTCGGACAGGACGCGTGGGGGCAAACTCAAGTAGATATCGCACCGACGATTATGGTGCATCGTTACTATTACACGGGCGACAGAACTTTTCGTGGACCTGATCTTCCTGGAGGTCCAAGTATCATCGTGGCTTTCCATCCAAAAAACGGACAGAAGGTGTATTTGCCAGTCCAAATGCTTCCTGGATCCCCCTTGGTAACCTACACGGCCCAATCGATCGAGTACGATTTCGGAGATAGAGCCGTTTTGGTTTCATTCCCAAGATTCGGAAACCCGACTGTGGTGTATCGCAATGGGCGGTCATTTACGGACCGTTTGGGGAACCTGGTCCATTGGGATAAAGTCAAAGGTGTCTTGAGCGGCCACCGAGAGTCGGACCAAGCATCAAGGATGCAGGATGTCTCGGAAGGGACAAAGTCGCTGGCCAAACCACTGGTTCTGCCTTTTCAAAATATGGCTAGGTACGTGCCCGGAGTGACGCCACTGATGGACTCGAAGGTGGGTGGGCACTTCAAAACAAGGCAGCAGGCAAGCAGCGAAACCTATCTGCCAGAACCCTAAAAAGAGCTCATCTGGGCAAAAGAGGCTCACCCTCTTGGTTAACAGGATATAGAGCATTTTGATGCTTGAGATCCTCCTGCATTCGCCTCAATAACTCATCGGAAACATCTGTCCGTGAGTCTGCTAAATCGTGTTGTTCGTATGGATCTGAATCGAGATTGAATAGTTGTCGGCTAGGGCCCTGTTTCTCCGGCAAATAGTGATAAACAAGCTTCCAATCCCCTCGCCGATACACCGTAAAGTAATTGCTGCGATGCGGGGCATGCGGGAAATGCATCAAAAACTCTCGATCATTGAACTTGTGTTCGCTCGACGCAAAAAGCGGCTTTAGCGAATTCCCGTCGACTACGTGCCCCGTAGGCACCTTAAGCTCCACCAACTCGGCGATCGTCGGAAATAAATCGTAAATCGCACTCCATCCCTTGCGAACCTGGCCCGCCGGAGTCGGCAATCTCTCCTGCCACGGATTCTGCGCAGGCTTGGCCCAAGCCGCGATGAATGGAACCCGCATACCTCCTTCATAGTGCGAACCCTTCTTACCCCTCAATGGGGCGGAGCTGCCCACCGCAT
>Ga0315904_10004718_pt1 | contig 19285 bp, 18 predicted proteins | sample LakEriMetagenome_6_FD_203529 | JGI IMG/M metagenome (GOLD analysis project Ga0315904, IMG submission 203529) | Freshwater fungal communities from buoy surface, Lake Erie, Ohio, United States - Buoy 12 MA120 | ecosystem: Environmental > Aquatic > Freshwater > Lake | place: USA: Lake Erie, Ohio...
GTCAGGTTGTTCTGGAGCACAAAACCGCTTTGCTCCCACTCTTTGCGAGTCGCCGCAAGCGATGGAAAAAGCACGCAGTCGTCTTGGGAAGAGCCACTGGAGGCACCGAGCGAATCGCAAGCCCCAGGAGCCCCGGAAGCCCCATCGCATGCGACGGGGCTAACCCCACCAGAACCCAGCCCACCAGAACCCAGCTCACCGGAACCGTTTGGATCGTCGCACTGATTGCCAGCGAGTTGATTGCCAGCGAGCTTACGACCCACCGGTTTGCCCTCTGCCGTATCGCATTGATCGATGGCTTTGAGGTGCCCAGCCTTGGCTAACCCGTTGGTTTCTTGCGCTTGGACACCGACAGGAAAGCAAGAAACCGCTGCGCAGGTGCCCGCGCCAAGAACGCAGGCGAAACGCAATGAGCTTTGCAATTCAAGGAGGAAACGCCGCCTATTTTGTGTTTTCATTGGATCCATCCGCCCCTAAATACCCACACAGCAAAGTCGCTAGACGCGTAAACCGCGATCCACGACACGTTGGGATTGGTATCGGTAGTCGGAAGGCCCGTGCGTGAGGTTTATGACGATGAAAAAGCCCAGAGAGATCGATTTCCAAGTCGAATCGTAGATTTACTCAAGTCCAGCCACCCTGTCCTGAGCTGCGTTGGAATCTTACGTCGGGGAATCTCCATCCGATTTCGTCGGCCTGCGACGCGTCCAAGTTCGCGAAACGGTTGAAACCCACCGCGTTTCTTGATAGCACCAGAGATGCCCTGCGGTATATCATCGAACGTGCAGTTGCTCGTGGAAAAGCGAGAAAGGAACCATCGCTGCTTCCACGGATCGGCATGGCCAAAGATACTGTCGACCAAGTCCGCCATGGAGAACCTAAGCGACTGCTCAAGGATGGGGATGATCGGCTCAAGGGGAGTAAATACTTCTGGTTAACATCGCTTGAGAACCACAGCGAAAAACAACACGCTAGGTTTCAGTCCATTTGCAATCTATCGCTCGCTACAACGAATCCCAGGGCGGCGCTTCGCTTTGCCCTGGGCTATCCCCTTGCGCCCCGTTGGGGCATAAGACCGTTGGGCTTCGTTCAATGAACCATCATTCCCACCCATCTGGTTCGGGCAAAAGGCCATCGGACCTCGCTCGATGGATCATCATCCCGCCGCCCCAACGGGGCATAATGAGATAGCCCAAGGTAGAGCGAAGCGCCACCCTGGGTCGTACGCCATCGCGCTGGGTACCCCGCCGCCCAAATTCGCCAAAACCCTGAAAGGGCGGAACATAACGCATGGGCTTACGCGCTGTTGGGTTTCGCCCTTTCAGGGCTCGCACAAATTGTTTCGTCCCGAATCCCAGGGCGGCGCTTCGCTTTGCCCTGGGCTATCCCCTTGCGCCCCGTTGGGGCATAAGACCATCGGGTTTCGTTCAATGAACCATCGATCCCGTCCATCTCGTTGGTGCAAAACGCCATCGGAACTCGTTCGATGGATCACCATACCCCCGCCCCAACGGGGCATAATGAGATAGCCCAGGGTAGAGCGAAGCGCCACCCTGGGTGCGAAGCGCCACCCTGGGTCGTACGCCATCGCCCTAGGTTCGCCGCCGCCCCAATTCGCCAAAGCCCTGAAAGGGCGGAACAAGTGCGCATTGATTGACGCGCCGCCGGTTCCGCCCTTTCAGGGCTTGGGTTGTTTCGCGCACACCGGATCCCAGGGCGGCGCTTCGCTTTGCCCTGGGCTATCCCCTTGCGCCCCGTTGGGGCTTCGTACCATTGGGCATCGCCAACCCCGCGAAAGTACGGACGGTTATAATTTCGTGGAATGACCCATCATGTCGCCACCCTGGGTATGGTTGGGCATGCTATCCTCACGTTCGCACAAGCCCTGGAAGGAGGTAAACGAATGCCGCAATCGCTCGCGCAAATACTTGTTCATCTTGTCTTCTCCACGAAAAACCGGGAAATGTTGCTGGCCGATGACATCAGGGATGACCTTCACGCATACATCGGTGGCATCGTCGATAATCAAAAGGGCAAACTGCTCAAAGCCGGGTCAGTCGCGGACCACATCCATTTGTTGATCGCCCTCCCTCGCACATGTGCACCGTCGGATTTGGTCCAGGAGATCAAAACGGGATCCTCGAAATGGCTGAAGACCAAGGGAACGCGGTACACGAATTTTCACTGGCAAGGTGGATATGGTATTTTTTCAATCAGCCCTTCGCATCGCCCGGCGTTGGAGGATTACATAGCAACCCAGGCGGAGCATCACAGGGTGGTCACCTTTCAAGAAGAATACCGCCGATTGTTAGAAAAATACGAAATACAATTTGATGAACGCTATGTATGGGATTAACCATTCTTTCGCCCTTTCAGGGCTAGCGAAAATTGTTTCGTCCCGAATCCCAGGGCGGCGCTTCGCTTTGCCCTGGGCTATCCCCTTGCGCCCCGTTGGGGCATAAGACCATCGGGTTTCGTTCAATGAACCCGCGATCCCGCCGCCCCGTTGGGGCATAGGACCATCGGGCAAACGCAATCCCGAATAACCCACCACAACTTGGATCGCCTGCAATGTGTGAAGCGTGCTTTGCCGCGCAAAGCACCATCGAGCCTGTGGGAATTCCCAATCGCTTAGAATCTTGCGTCGGGGAATCTCCATAGGATTTCGTCGGCCTGCGACACGTCCAAGTTCGCGAAACGGTTGGAACCCACGGCGTTTCTTGATGGCACCACAGACGCCCTGCGGCATATCATCGAACGTGCAGTTGCTCGTGGAAAAGCGAGAAAGGAACCATCGTAGCTTCCACGGATCGGCATGGCCAACGATGCTGTCGACCCAGTCCGCCGTGGAGGACACAAGCGACTGCTCAAGGATGGGGATGATCGGCTCAAGGGGAGTAAAACCTTCTGGTTAACTTCGCTTGAGAACCACATAGCATGTTGGCAGAAAGGTGTGTCTCTCCGGCCCGTTCCGCGATTTCGATCCGCCTCAATTTCCGCTAGACTGCATGACTTCCAAAAAATGAACGTCCCTCAGCCTGGAAATCTCCCCCCATGAGCCATTTTGTCTTTGAGTGCAACAGCGATACCTATCTGGATTGCATGACGCATCAAGTTTTCGCTTCGAATACCGCTTGGCCGTTGCAAGTAACCCAAGGGGATTATCTCTTCTTGCACCACTACGAGACCGGTGTGCTGCTGGGCCTCTGGAAAGCAAAGACCAATGGTGCCCGTGGCCTAGTTCCCAAACTTTGGCGCGGTAGGTTTCCGTTCCAAGTCATGATCGAACCGGCCATCGCTCGCCCTCAAGATGTCCCTCGCGAGACTCTTGCAGAGCTCGGGATTAACCCCTCCGCCGGACGCTTCGAAGGACTTCTCGATGCATCGATCGGCGAAAAACTCGCGAATGCGTTGCTTGCCCAAAAGCCCTAACGCTCAAATCCAGGATGCTTGGGGCTGCTCCCTGGTAGCTTGGGATTTCGCAAATCGCGAACTTTGCTGCGCCGGGTTGTATGTTGCCATCCTCTCGGTTTTGGTAGACTGATGGCCCACTCAGGCCGAGCGGCACAACTTGCCCGGTGAGTCGAACTATCCTGCGATACCCCTTTGAGATTGATCTTGGAGTCTACCGTGGATCCTTCACCGGACGGTTTGCGCCGTTCCGCTTTTATAAGACTGTTGCAATTCTAACTTTTTGCAGTGAACCGCTCGCGATCTGACCCATGGCCAAGAAGAAAGCATCCGAAACCAAGACAACCGCCAACATCGGGTTCGAGGCCAAACTCTGGCTTGCCGCCGATAAGCTCCGCAACAACATGGATGCCGCGGAATATAAGCACGTGGTTCTCGGCCTGATCTTCTTAAAATATATCTCCGATACCTTCGAGGAGCATCGAGCCAAGCTTCTGGCAGGCGAAGGGGACTACGCCGGGGCAAATCCCGAAGACCCGGACGAATACAAAGCGGAAAACGTTTTCTGGGTACCCACCGACGCCCGCTGGTCCCACCTTCAGGCCAACGCCAAGCAGCCCACGATCGGCAAAGTCGTCGATGATGCCATGGTCGCCATCGAGCGCGACAACCCACGCCTCAAAGGGGTCCTGCCCAAGGACTACGCTCGTCCCGGCCTGGACAAACACCGGCTCGGCGAACTGATCGACCTCATTGCCACCATCAGCCTGACCGCTGCGAGCGAGGGGGAGACCACCCACCGCTCGGTCGATCTGCTCGGCCGAGTGTATGAGTATTTCCTTACCCGGTTTGCCAGCGCCGAAGGCAAGAACGGGGGCCAGTTCTATACGCCTTCATGTGTCGTGCGGCTGCTCGTTGAAATGCTTGCTCCGTACCAAGGTCGAATCTATGACCCGGCTTGTGGATCAGGCGGGATGTTTGTGCAGTCGGAGAAGTTCGTCGAGTCCCATGGAGGGAAGCTTGGGGACATCAGCATCTACGGCCAAGAGAGCAACGCCACCACGCGGCGTCTTGCGATCATGAACCTATCCATCCGAGGCATCGAGGCCGACATCGGCAAGGAACACGCCGACACGTTCCGCAACGTCCAGCATCCGGACCTCCGCGCCGATTACGTGCTTGCGAATCCGCCGTTCAACGACTCGGATTGGTTCCGCAAGGACGACGACGTGCGATGGCAGTTTGGAGTGCCGCCCAAGGGGAATGCGAACTTCGCTTGGGTGCAGCATTTCATCCACCACCTAGCCCCAGAGGGCATGGCTGGTTTTGTACTAGCCAACGGGAGCATGTCTTCCAACCAATCCGGCGAAGGGGAGATTCGCCGCGCGATGATTGAAGCAGACCTTGTCGACTGCATGGTCGCGCTTCCTGGTCAGCTTTTCTACAGCACCCAGATTCCGGTATGCCTTTGGTTCTTAGCCAAGAATAAAAAATCGGATTCCAAACGGGGGTTCCGCGACCGTCGCAAGCAAACCCTCTTCATCGACGCGCGCAAGCTCGGCACGCTCATCGATCGTGTGCACCGCGAGCTGACCGACGCCGACCTAAAGAAAATCACCTCCACCTACCACACCTGGCGTGGCATAGGCTTGCAGCCTGTGACGAAACCACAAGAGAATCACCACCCCGCTCCCACCTACACCGACATCGCCGGCTTTTGTTTTTCTGCCACCACCGAACAGATCGCCTCCCACGGTCACGTTCTAACCCCTGGTCGCTATGTCGGTGCCGAAGAAGTCGAGGACGACGGCGAGCCATTCGAGGAAAAAATGCCGAGACTCGTGGCAGAGTTGCAAGCCCAATTCGCTGAGTCCGCCAAGCTAGAGCAGACCATTAAAGCGAACCTAAAGGGGCTAGGTTATGGGCTTTAACCCCCAGCAACCGTACGACGATCTCCCATCGTTGCCACCGCGTGCGGACGTCGAGACCAAGGCTGTGCTCAAGCAGTGCGTTGCCGCTAGCCGGGCGCTTGCCGAACTCAAGGGTGCTGGCGGGCTGATTCCCGATCAAGCGATCCTTATCAATGCCATTCCATTGCAAGAAGCGAAGCTGAGCTCTGAAATTGAAAACATTGTCACCACTCAGGACGATTTATTTCGCGCGGCGGTGGAAGAGTCGGTGGATGCCGATCCGAGCACCAAGGAAGTCTTACGCTACCGCACAGCGCTTCGCAACGGCTACGAAGCCCTTGCCTCACAGCCGTTTTCAATCGAGCTCGTTCGCGAAACCTGCCGTATCCTGCGGGGACAAACCGTCGATTTCCGTTCGCCCAGCGATCATGTAAGAATCAGCGATACCCGAACGCGGAGCGTGATCTACACTCCGCCCTCGGGAGGGCCGGCATTGGTCGAGAAACTGCGTAATTTAGAATCTTATTTGCTTGCGGCAGATGGGCCAGATCCGCTGATCCGAATGGCGGTCGCCCACTACCAGTTCGAAGCGATCCATTCATTCACCGATGGCAACGGCAGAACCGGTCGGATCCTCAACATCTTGTATTTAGTGCATATGGGATTGTTGCAGATCCCCGTCCTTTACATCAGCCGCTTCATCATCCAGAACAAGCCAGATTATTACCGCCTGCTGCGGGAAGTGACCGAAAGCGACGACTGGGAATCGTGGTTGCTCTACATGCTTCGCGGCGTCGAGGAAACGGCTCTTTGGACGACCGGTCGCATTCAGGCCATCCGGGAGCTCTTCGATCTGACCATGGACCGATGTCGTACCGAGGCTCCCAAGATCTACTCCAAGGAACTCATCGAGCTGATATTCCGACAGCCCTATTGCAAGATCAGTTTCATCGTCGATGCGGGAATCGCCAAGCGAAAGACGGCCTCGGAATACTTGCAGGAGCTGGAGCGAATCGGTGTGATGGTCGGCGAAAAGCATGGTAGAGAAACGATTTACAAACACCCGGCCCTATTGGAAGTGCTTCAAAAATGATTTCGACGGCGACTTATCCGGGCCAACATCCCACATCGACGTGTCCAAAAGCGGTGGCTTTTCACCCATGTCCGCAGAACATGTCCATCGCGTGGACATATCGCCCACCATCGGTCCATTTTTTGGCAGAATTTGGACAGATCTACCGGCGAGGTCGCTGCTGCACAATTCCGAATCTGGAGACTTCACCCCTCAAACGGCTGGAAACCAGCGATAACAGAAGGACTCCGACCAATATTCCCGTTCCCATGCCACTTCGTGGACGATACCATTCTCGAAACAAACCCGGCGGGCCTATGTCGCAAGACACGCACACTTCGACGGGTCTTTCTATTTATGGACTCGGAGGTGGTACATGAAGTACACCAAGCCGGCACTTACACGCGAGCAGCAAGCCGACATCATCAGCCAACACTCGGCAGGGAATCATTACCGTCTGAGTGGCTCCGGGCATAACTATGGCCCTGATCGCATCAGGTCGCAAAGTATGTGTGCCAAGCGACAAATGGAGTTACTGGGTTCACATTCAACGATTTCGCTTGAGAGTATGGGATTTTTAAATGACCGGAGAAGATGCGCCGGGTGGTTTGTCAAACTCAATCGGGGGGAAGGTGCCTAATGGACGTCTTATTTCAAACTCCAAAGGCAGGAAACACAGGGGTGTATAGGTCGCAGGGAAACATGGTGTTGTTTTCCTCAACACTACGGCGTTTTAAGATCTCAGAATACGCGAAATTCGAGCAAGCCATCAAAGCATATTTGAGGGGGTTGGGTTATGGCGGGTGAAAGGTCCACTATCGGTACGCTGCTCGATGCTACGGGCGGAAGTATCAAGACCGGTCCGTTCGGCACGAAGCTCAAGGCCTCGGAATACACCGCCACTGGCGTTCCTGTAATTTCAGTTGGCGAAGTGGGTTTTGGCCGTCTGCGCATTCACCACGATACGCCGCGAGTTGATGAGACCGTATTTAGCCGGATGCCCGAGTTCTTGCTGAAAGCAGGCGACATAGTGTTTGGCCGCAAAGGAGCCGTTGAACGAAGTGCACAAGTTCAGCCTGACGAAGACGGATACTTCCTTGGCTCCGATGGAATCCGCATCCGCCTCAACGTAGAGGAGTGCGACCCGAAGTTCATCTCATATCAGCTTCAGACCGAGGCGCACCGCAACTGGATGATTCAACACGCAGCCGGAACGACGATGCCCTCTCTCAACGAGGGGATTATCCTGCGAATCCCTATTGTTCTGAAACCCCTGGCCGAGCAGCGTGCCATTGCGGGGGTGCTAGGTGCGTTGGACGACAAGATCGAGTTGAACCGTCGGATGAACGCGACGCTTGAGTCGATGGCGCGAGCGTTGTTCCAGAGTTGGTTCGTGGATTTCGACCCCGTCCGCGCCAAACTTGATGGTCGTCAGCCTGTTGGTATGGACGACGAAACGGCGGACCTATTTCCCGATTCGTTTCAAGACTCTGAAGCTGGTCACATCCCGAAAGGTTGGACCTCTCAACGCTTGCCTGAAGCAATAGAAGTAAACCCTCGCCGCGTTTTGAAAAGTGGAACTATTGCACCCTACCTCGACATGAAAAACCTACCTACGGAGGGTCATTCGGCCGAGGAGGTGATCGACCGAGAATTTACTTCGGGCACCAAATTCCAAAATGGTGACACGCTCCTCGCCCGCATCACACCCTGCTTGGAGAACGGTAAAACGGGCTACGTGGATTTCCTCGCAGACGGACAAGTTGGCTGGGGATCCACCGAATACATCGTCCTGTCGCCGAAACCCCCACTTCCGCCGCAGTTTGGATACCTACTTGCACGCTCTGACACTCTGCGTACCCACGCCATTCAGAATATGACAGGCACCAGCGGACGCCAACGGGTTCCGTCCGAATGCTTCAATACTTTCTGGCTCGCAGTCCCGACGCCCGAGATTGCTCGCCGTTTCGATGAAATCACCGGTTCTCTGATGGCGAAAATAAAGACCAATGCCACTGAATCCCGTACGCTCGCGACCCTTCGTGATACATTGCTACCGAAGCTACTGAGCGGGGAGTTGAGTGTGGCAGAGGCGTCGAGGAACGCAGATATCACTGGTTGAACCATCCCCCCGCCCCAAAAAGGCATAATGAGATAGCCCAGGGTAGAGCGAAGCGCCACCCTGGGTGCGCTGGATATGATGTCGCCGTCGGTGCGCGGCCACTATGTGTACATCGCGCATTGGTTTCCCCGTGGTATCGTTCCGCCCTTTCAGGGCTAGCGAAAATTTTTGCGAACCGAATCCCAGGGCAGCGCTTCGCTTTGCCCTGGGCTATCACCTTGCGCCCCGTTGGGGCATAAGACCATTGGGCTTCGTTCAATAAACCCGCGATCCCCCCTCCCTGTTGGGGCATAAGACCGTTGGGCTTCGTTCAATGAACCATCATTCCCACCCATCTGGTTCGGGCAAAAGGCCATCGGACCTCGCTCGATGGATCATCATCCCGCTGCCCCAACGGGGCATAATGAGATAGCCCAGGGTAGAGCGAAGCGCCACCCTGGGTGCGAAGCGCCACCCTGGGTCGTACGCCATCGCCCTGGGTACCCCGCCGCTCCAATTCGCCAAAGCCCTGAAAGGGCGAAACATAACGCATGGGTTTATGCGCCGCCGGTTCCGCCCTTTCTGGGCTTGGGTTGTTTCGGGCATACCAATCCCAGGGCGGCGCTTCGCTTTGCCCTGGGCTATCCCCTTGCGCCCCGTTGGGGCATAAGACCGTTGGGCTTCGTTCAATGAACCATCATTCCCACCCATCTGGTTCGGGCAAAAGGCCATCGGACCTCGCTCGATGGATCATCATCCCGCTGCCCCAACGGGGCATAATGAGATAGCCCAGGGTAGAGCGAAGCGCCACCCTGGGTGCGAAGCGCCACCCTGGGTCGTACGCCATCGCCCTGGGTACCCCGCCGCTCCAATTCGCCAAAGCCCTGAAAGGGTGAAACATGTCCGCATTGATTTACGCGCCGCCGGTTTCGCCCTTTCAGGGCTTGGGTTGTTTCGTGCACACGAATCCCAGGGCGGCGCTTCGCTTTGCCCTGGGCTATCACCTTGCGCCCCGTTGGGGCTTCGTACCATTGGGGATCGCCAACCCCGCGAAAGTACGGACGGTTATAATTTCGTGGAATGACCCATCATGTCGCCATCCTGGGTGTGGTTTGGCATGCTATCCTCACGTTCGCACAAGCCCTGAAAGGACGTAAACGAATGCCGCAATCGCTCGCGCAAATACTTGTTCATCTTGTCTTCTCCACGAAGAACCGGGAAATGTTGCTGGCCGATGACATCAGGGATGACCTTCACGCTTACATCGGTGGCATCGTCGATAATCAAAAGGGCAAACTGCTCAAAGCCGGGTCAGTCGCGGACCACATCCATTTGTTGATCGCCCTCCCTCGCACATGTGCACCGTCGGATTTGGTCCAGGAGATCAAAACGGGATCCTCGAAATGGCTGAAGACCAAGGGAACGCGGTACACGAATTTTCACTGGCAAGGTGGATATGGTATTTTTTCAATCAGCCCTTCGCATCGCCCGGCGTTGGAGGATTACATAGCAACCCAGGCGGAGCATCACAGGGTGGTCACCTTTCAAGAAGAATACCGCCGATTGTTAGAAAAATACGAAATACAATTTGATGAACGCTATGTATGGGATTGACCATTCTTTCGCCCTTACAGGGCTAGCGAAAATTGTTTCGTCCCAAATCCCAGGGCGGCGCTTCGCTTTGCCCTGGGCTATCCCCTTGCGCCCCGTTGGGGCTTAGCACCGTTGGGACTTTAAACCATCGGATTTCATGCAATGAACCATCGATTTCCCAGTCCTAACTGGGCATAATGGGGTTCCCCACGGCAACAAAACATCGCCCTGGGTACGCAACAATCCTCGAAGCGCCCATGACCCTCAACGAATCCACCGTCGAATACGCCGCCCTCGAATGGTTCGAACAACTCGACTACGCCGTCGGGCACGGAACTGATTTTGCACCCGGTGAACCAGACTCCGAACGAAATTCGTTTGCCGAAGTCGTCCTGCCAGGACGCTTGCGCGTTGCCATCGCCCGACTGAACTCAACCATCCCCGAAGAAGCCCGCGAAGATGCCCTACGAAAAGTTCTTCGCGTTGGCACTCCCGCACTAATCCAAACTAACCGCGCCTTTCACAAAATGCTGCGCGATGGCGTCCCCGTCGAATACCCCCGACCCGATGGCAGCATCGCAGGTGATCATGTCCAACTCCTAGACTTGAGCAATGCACAAGCCAACGACTGGCTAGCTGTCAACCAATTCACGGTCACCGAAGGCCAACACAACCGGCGACCTGACATCGTGGTCTTCGTCAACGGCCTTCCACTGGGCCTGATCGAACTTAAAAACGCCGCCGATGAAGATTCAACCATCTGGAGCGCCTACGCCCAACTACAAACCTACAAAGCTCAGATTCCCACGCTGCTGCATTACAACGCGGCCCTTGTGGTCAGCGATGGACTACAAGCTCGTATGGGTTCGGTAACGGCCAACCAGGAGTGGTTCAAGGTCTGGCGCACGATCGATGGCGTGCGCGATGCGGAACCCGGCTCCCTCGAATTGGAGACGCTCATCCGGGGCGTGTTCGATCCAGAGCGGTTCCTGGACTTGCTACACCACTTTATCGTTTTCGAGGAAGACCCCGACTCGGGCGCTCTGCACAAGATCATCGCGGGCTACCACCAGTTCCATGCGGTCAACGCAGCCGTCGAGGAAACGGTGCGGGCCTGCGGCATGACCGAGACGACCGGCGTGCTGCGCGAAGACTCGGCCACCTACTGGGCCGGCCGTCAACGCGGCGGTAAGCCGGGCGATCGTCGCGCAGGGGTCGTCTGGCACACACAAGGCAGCGGCAAGAGTTTCTCGATGCTATTTTTCGCTGCACGCGTAGTGCGGCATCCGGCGATGCAGAACCCGACGCTGGTGGTACTGACCGACCGCAACGATCTCGACGACCAACTCTTCGGCCAATTCCAACGCTGCTCGGACATCCTTGGCCAAACTCCAGCTCAAGCTAGCGGCCGCGAGCATCTGCGAGAATTGCTGAACCGTGCCAGCGGCGGTGTGGTGTTTACCACGATTCACAAGTTCATGCCGGAAAAAGGGGAAATGATGCCCGTGCTGAGCACGCGGCAGAACATCGTCGTGATCGCCGACGAAGCCCACCGCAGTCAATATGGATTCGGCGGCAGAATCAATGTCAAGACCGGCGAGATGTCTTACGGCTTCGCCAGCAACCTGCGCGATGCTCTACCGAATGCGTCGTTCATCGGATTTACCGGCACTCCGATCGAAAAGACCGATGCGAACACGCGCGCGGTCTTTGGCGATTACATCTCCATCTACGACATCCAGCGCGCGGTTGCCGACAAGGCCACGGTGCCGATCTATTACGAGAGCCGGATTTCTAAGCTCTCCTTGAACGCCGCCGAACTGCCAAAGCTAGACGCGGAGTTCGAGGAGATCACCGAAGGCGAGGAGCTGACGAAGAAGGAAAAGCTCAAGACCAAGTGGGCCGCGCTCGAGGCGCTCGTGGGCGATCCGAAACGCATCTCGCAAGTGGCCGCCGATTTGGTGAAGCATTTCGAGAAACGGGTCGAGGCAATGGACGGCAAGGCGATGATCGTGTGCATGAGCCGCCGCATCTGCGTGGACCTTTACGATGCGCTGATCGAACTGCGGCCCGAATGGGAAGCAGAAACGCTGAAAGTTGTCATGACCGGCAGCGCCGAGGATGGCCCCGAGTGGCAAAAGCACATTGGCAACAAAAAACAGCGGCGGGATTTGGCAAACGAGTTCAAGGACCCGAAGAACCCCTTCAGGATTGTGATCGTGCGGGATATGTGGCTGACCGGCTTTGACGCCCCCTGTCTGCATACGATGTACGCCGACAAGCCGATGCAGGGGCACGGCCTTATGCAGGCCATCGCCCGGGTGAACCGCGTCTTTCGCGACAAGCCCGGCGGACTGGTGGTCGATTATCTCGGGCTTGCCGATCAGCTCAAGCAGGCGTTAGTCACCTACACCGAGAGCGGGGGGCAGGGGGACCCGACCTTTGACACCGCACAAGCCATCGCCGTGATGCTCGAGAAACACGGCATCGCATGCGACATGATGCATGGCTTTGACTGGGCCAAATGGACCAGCGGCACGCCGAGTGAGCGACTGAAATTGATCCCTGCCGGACAAGAGCATATCCTCGAGCAAGAGGACGGCAAGCAACGCTGGGTTCAGGTGGTGACGGAGCTTTCCTGCGCCTTTGCCCTCTGCGCTGCGAGCGACGAAGCGACCGCGATCCGCGACGACGTGAGTTTTTTCCAGGCACTGCAAGCTGCGTTGAACAAGCAGGCCAGCAGCAATCGGAAGACACCCGAGCAAATCGATGCTGCGATCCGCCAGCTCGTGAGCAAGGCGATCACGACCGACGGCCAGGTGATCGACGTCTTTACCGCTGCGGGATTGCCCAAGCCGGACATCAGCATCTTGAGCGACCAATTTCTGGCCGAAGTACGTGGCCTTCGGCACAAGAATGTCGCCGCCGAACTGCTTGAAAAGTTGCTCAAGGACGAATTGAAGGCACGCGCCAAACGCAACTTGGTGCAGAGCCAAGTATTTTCTGAGAAGCTCAAGAAGACCCTCAACGCCTACCATAATCGTGCGATTGCGACGCAGGAAGTCATCGAAGAGTTGATCCAATTGGCCAAGGAGTTGGATGCTGCGACCAAGGCGGGCAAGGAGATGGGTCTGACCGACGACGAGAAGGCCTTTTATGATGCGCTTGCCACAAACGAATCCGCCGTGATTGCCATGGGGGACGACAAACTGAAGGTGATCGCCGCCGAGTTGATTTCTCAAGTGAAAAAGAGTGTGACCATTGACTGGACGCTTCGCGAGAGCGCTCGGGCCAAGATCAAGGTGATGGTCAAACGCATTCTCAATCGATACGGCTACCCACCTGATTTGCAAGAAGAGGCGGTACGAACCGTATTGATGCAAGCGGAGCTACTCTGTGCCGAGTGGGCTTAGGTAGGATGCGACTATAGATTCTTCATGTCGGTTGCGATTCAAGGACAACTTTTTAAAAAACCCGGGGACAGTCCCCGGATTTTTTTACGCGCCGCCAGTTCCGCCCTTTCAGGGATAGCGAAATTTGTTGCGTGCCGAATCCCAGGGCGGCGCTTCGCTTTGCCCTGGGCTATCCCCTTGCGCCCCGTTGGGGCATAAAACCATCGGGTTTCGTTCAATGAACCCGCGAACCGGCCGTCCCGTTGGGGCATAAAACCATCGGGCAAACGCCATCCCGAATAACCCACCACAACTTGGGTCGCCTGCAATGCTCATTCAACACCGATCCGTAACCGGATCGTTCGCCCCAACGGGGCATAATGAGATAGCCCAGGGTAGAGCGAAGCGTCACCCTGGGTTGTACGCCACCCTGGGTCGTACGCCACCCTGGGTCGTACGCCATCGCGCTGGGTACGCCGACGCCCCAATTCGCAAAAGCCCTGAAAGGGCGAAACATGTGCGCATCGATTTACGCGCCGCCGGGTCCGCCCTTTCAGGGCTTGGGTTGTTTCGGGCACACCGAATCCCAGGGTGGCGCTTCGCTTTGCCCTGGGCTATCCCCTTGCGCCCCGTTGGGGCTACGTACCATTGGGGATCGCCAAGCCCGCGAAAGTACGGACGGTTATAATTTCGTGGAATGACCCATCATGTCGCCACCCTGGGTATGGTTGGGCATGCTATCCTCACGTTCGCACAAGCCCTGGAAGGACGTAAACGAATGCCGCAATCGCTCGCGCAAATACTTGTTCATCTTGTCTTCTCCACGAAGAACCGGGAAATGTTGCTGGCCGATGACATCAGGGATGACCTTCACGCTTACATCGGTGGCATCGTCGATAATCAAAAGGGCAAACTGCTCAAAGCCGGGTCAGTCGCGGACCACATCCATTTGTTGATCGCCCTCCCTCGCACATGTGCACCGTCGGATTTGGTCCAGGAGATCAAAACGGGATCCTCGAAATGGCTGAAGACCAAGGGAACGCGGTACACGAATTTTCACTGGCAAGGTGGATATGGTATTTTTTCAATCAGCCCTTCGCATCGCCCGGCGTTGGAGGATTACATAGCAACCCAGGCGGAGCATCACAGGGTGGTCACCTTTCAAGAAGAATACCGCCGATTGTTAGAAAAATACGAAATACAATTTGATGAACGCTATGTATGGGATTGACCATTCTTTCGCCCTTACAGGGCTAGCGAAAATTGTTTCGTCCCAAATCCCAGGGCGGCGCTTCGCTTTGCCCTGGGCTATCCCCTTGCGCCCCGTTGGGGCATAAAACCATCGGGTTTCGTTCAATGAACCATCGATCCCGCCGCCCCGTTGGGGCATAAGACAATCGGGCAAACGCCATCCCGAATAACCCACCGCAACTTGGGTCGCCTGCAATGCTCATTCAACACCGATCCATAACCGGATCGTTCGCCCCAACGGGGCATAATGAGATAGCCCAGGGTAGAGCGAAGCGCCACCCTGGGTGCGCCGCCACCCTGGGTCGTACGCCATCGCGCTGGGTGCGCCGCCGCCCCAATTCGCAAAAGCCCTGAAAGGGCGGAACATGTGCGCATCGATTGACGCACCGCCGGTTCCGCCCTTTCAGGGCTAGCGAAAATTGTTGCGCACCGAATCCCAGGGCGGCGCTTCGCTTTGCCCTGGGCTATCACCTTGCGCCCCGTTGGGGCATAAAACCATCGGGCAAACGCCATCCCGAATAACCCACCGCAACTTGGGTCGCCTGCAATGTGGGACGCGGGCTTTGCCGCGGAAAACACCATCGAGCCTGGCAAAATTGCCTGACAACTACTTGATCGAACACGGGGTATTTGACTGTTTGGTTTTACCCCGGCAGGGCGACACCCTTAGGTCCATTTAAAATGTATCTTCAACGTGAAATTCTATCGCTTAGCGATTGTTCAAAACCCTCGATGCGATCCGACGTAAACCCCACGCGCTGCGAACTAAGCGGATGCTCAAACTCCAGTTTCCAAGCGTGCAATAACATTCGGGGGCGGTCCGAATGTGCATCTTCGGTCTCCGAATACTCACCCCCAGTCTCTCTGCTCGATCCACCCGGCAAATAAAGGGGATCACCCACGATGGGATGCCCCATGGCGGCTAAGTGGATTCGGATCTGATGGGTCCTGCCTGTAACCGGTTTGGCCTCAATGAGACTAAACAACTCCTGCCTGCCCTCAATCAGTCGACCATTCGATTCCGTACGCACAACTCGAAACTCCGTCTCGCAAGCCTGACCGCCTGGATCTAACCGGCGGCCTCCGTTGGCAAGTACCTCGTCGCCAATCGCCAAATCACATCGAGTTTCTTGCCATGTTGGAACCCCATGAACCCACGCTAAATACGTTTTTTGCACCAACCCTTGCGCGAACTGCGTTTGGACCTTCTTGGCATAAACGTATTTGCGGGTGAATACCACCAAACCTGTAGTCATCGCATCGATGCGATGGGCAGGTCGGAGCTTCTCGGGAAAATAAGCCTCATGCAGAAACGATTCGAGAGTATTCTTCTGATACCGACCCGAGGGATGCAAGGGCAAAGGTGCACTCTTGTCGATCACGACGATCGCCTCGTCCTGATAGACCAAAGAAACGTTCGGATCGATCGGAGGCTCAACGTAATTGGGAATGCTGTGCAAAAAACGCTGCCCCTCTTGGACCAATTGTTCCGGATCGACCTCAAGAGTCTTCCACTGACCCTTGGTCGATGCGGGACGAGTGATCTGGCCCTTGCCGATCGCATCGAGCCATTGCTCTGATTGGTAGGGTGGATAAATCTCCTGCAATGCATCGATCAGACGCATCTGATGGCAACGCTTGGGGATCGAAACCCAACGCCGATTCTCATAGGGATTCGTTCCGGGTTGAGACTCGGCGATCTTGCGAATCCGTTCCTCTTGCCGCTGACGCGCAAACTCCACAAGCTCTGTTGGGCTCACGTAACAATGGGGGCAACTGGTCCCCTCGCGATACATCGGAGAACTGCAATCCTCCGGCGAAAGCACATGCTTGCAGGCAAAGCACTCGTAAAGATCCGTTGGAGCCAACGAGGGATCGACCGCCACGCGTTGATCGAACACAAAACAGGTCCCCTCGTAATGCTCCTGCTCGCACTCCTCGAAGTACTTCAGGATGCCTCCTTCGAGCTGATAGATCTTCTCGAATCCAAGTCCCTTCATGTAGGGCCCGATCTTCTCGCATCGAATACCCCCGGTGCAAAACATCACTACCGGTCGCTTCTTGATCTCCTCGGGCAAAGCCGCAGCCGCAGCAGGGAATTCGCGGAATGTCTTGAGGTTCAAGTCGATCGCGCCCTTGAAGGTCCCGAGCGAGACCTCGTAGTCATTGCGGGTATCGAGCAAGGAAACCTCTTGCTTCTCGTCAAGCCAACGCTTCAATTCCCGTGGTGCGATTTTCGGAGAAGCCTCCTCAAGTGGCACAATGTCCGGACAACCTACCGGAATGATCTCCTGCTTGATTTTCACAAGCATCCGATTGAAGGGCTGGTAATCCGTAACGCTCTGTTTGACGGGTAACTCCTCAAAACCTGGAATCGATCGGACACTTGCCAGGACGCGGTCGACAGCTTGTTTAGGCCCGGCGATGAACATGTTGATCCCTTCGCCGCTGAGCAGAATGGTCCCCTTGAGGTCGAGCTCAAAGCACAACCGCCGGAGCGTGTCGCGTCGCTCTTGGAGGTCTTCGAGGGGATGGAATCGATATGCAGCTACGTTGACGATCGACATGTGTGGTTTGCCGTTGGGATCCGACTAGTTTGCCATCGTAAAGAGATTGGAGCTAAGAGATTGGAACTAAGAGGTTGAAACACAGAGGCACAGAGGACACAGAGAGAAAAAGAGGGGAAAAGAGGGGAAAAGAGGGAAACCTTGTATTCCTCTTTTTGGGTTCGGGAATAACCCGATCCAATCGAACATCACTCGGCGAAGACCTTGGACCAATCCTCTTTCATATCGATGACATGCCAGCCCTGTTTCGGGGCCTCGGCCAAGGCATCGATGAGTTTACCCGAGCTCTTCGGGGCCGAATCGTAAGCATACTCACGGGCTTGGTCGGTATGGTGCACGATCGCCCCAAAACTCAAACGAGGATTACCGATCGTGGTGTATTGGAGCATCGCTAGGTCCCCATCACTGTTGCCAAAGCAAACGATCGGCCGACGCCCAATCGATTGGTGGATCCCGACGGGCTTTCCAGCCTTGTCGTCGATGAAAATTTGATCGAGGGTCTTGATCAAGGTAGGTACCCCGTCCCGGAGTTCCAACTTGGTTCGGGCCGATGAGCCGACGACTTGTTCGGGCGGAATCCCATAAACCCTTTCGGACCAGACCCTCATGAAGTCGGCTCCACCACCAGAGACGATGTAGTTTTTGAATCCGTGGGATCGCAGGAACGCAAGGACTTCTTGCATGGGCTGATAGGTCAGCTCATCGTACCTCTTGGAGAATTTCGGATGCACCGCGCTGCTGATCCACTCCGATACGCTCTTGTTGAACTCCTCAACGCTCATGCCGGCATGGGTCATCGCAACGACTTGCAAGAGTCCCTCATGCCGCTCGCCGGCCAAGAGGGTTGGGATGTCTCGGCTGAGGACGGCTTGGACCATCGGGTGCTCAGCGAATTGCGAATCCTTGGCAGCTTTCTTTTCTACCACGTCGAAAGCATAGGCCAATTGGAATGGGACAGGGTTCTCCGGCCAGAGCGTCCCATCGTTGTCGAATACTGCAATCCTCTCGGCCGGAGGCACAAAATCCGAGGACTTCGGGTCGCAAACGCGCTGAACATAAGCGATCAAGCTACGTTTGGTCGCACAATCGTTCCAGGACCCAAGCGCCACGATCGGATCGAGAGCCGAAGCCCCATCGAGTTGAGCTTGGGCTCGCTTGATGCAAGTAGAGAAACCCAAGAGACAAACCAAGGCGACGAACAGTCGTTTTGTCATGGTCAGTTGCATTTTTTGAACCCCTGGAAAGCAAAAAAAACTTACGTGTCTGCGACGATCAAACTCAATGACCGAGTACGAGGAGAAAAAGTCACCATTTCAGAGCGCGTCGATCGAGCACTTCGGTCCAACGCTTTGTTCGTGCGTTTTCTCGTACTCGTACTCAGCATCGCGGTACTCGTACTCGATCGATCCCTCCGATACCGAATCAGTTCGCTGGATGAGTCGAGTCAACATCGACACGATCCGTTTCAGGTTGGTCTTGCCATCCCGATTTAGTTCAAGATCGATCGCATCGAATGATACGAGTATATCGTGAATCGCAGCGCATTCCAAAGCTGAGCCGCGTGCGATCTCGAAAAATCGATTCTTGTCCTTGAGACTTTGTTTCCCGTTGCCCTCGGCGATGTTGAGCGGAATGGATTGTGCAGCTCGCAGCCACTGATCCCGAGCATGGCGTTCCGCACCGTTTAATGATTTCGCGATTCGATAAGACGAAGCAACGTATTCGATCGCAAGTCGATAGACATCGAGTCGTTCGTGGTCAAAAAATGGTTCGGTCATCTGCGCCCTCTCGAGTACGAGTACGAGTACCGTTTCACTGAGTACGAGTACGAGGAAATCTGACCTGAAGCACGATCAAACGCTTGGCAACCTTGAGGATCAAGCCCAGTCATTAAGGGCTATTGTTCCATCACATCCGATTCTCGTGACTTGGCCAACTCGGTGACTTCTTCCTCGTATTTTTTTGTTAGCTCCTGCACCTCTTCTTTG
>Ga0315904_10004719_pt1 | contig 19281 bp, 7 predicted proteins | sample LakEriMetagenome_6_FD_203529 | JGI IMG/M metagenome (GOLD analysis project Ga0315904, IMG submission 203529) | Freshwater fungal communities from buoy surface, Lake Erie, Ohio, United States - Buoy 12 MA120 | ecosystem: Environmental > Aquatic > Freshwater > Lake | place: USA: Lake Erie, Ohio...
CAAGATGTTTTAGGTCAAGATTTAACTGTTGCTAACAATACTGCCATTTGCCCAGGAAGTAGTTATACTTTAACAACTAATCTCAGCCCAACTGAATATACTTTCAAATGGTTCAAAGATGGCGTTATCATTCCTGGAGCTAGTGGTGAAAACTTAACTGTTACAAAGGCTGGAAAATACAGTGTTACTTATGAGAAAATCACAAAAACATGCCAACCCATAACCAATAGTATTACTGTAGAATATGCTCCACAAATAGTCACAAAAAACCCAACCAATTTATATATGTGTGACCGAGGTGCTTCAACCTATCAATATGATTTATCAATAAATACTCCGATTGTAAAAAATGGCTTAAATCCATTAACAGAAGTAAGTTATTTTGCATCCATGACAGACGCTAATGCTAATATCAATGCGCTTCCAACAATTTATACAAGTAGCCCATCGCAAACTATTTATGTTCGAATAAAAAATTACAATAACTCCTGCTTTATCGTTAAATCATTTCAATTATTGACATCAACACCTGTAGTTGCTTACCAGCCTGAAGATATGATTCAATGCGAAACTAAACTAAATTCAAAAACAAGTGTCTTCAAGCTGTCCAAACAAAATTATTTTATTTTAAAAGGACAACCTGTTAGTCAAAATTCAGTGAATTATTACTTATCGCAAGCTGATGCCAATAATGCAATTAACCCATTAAATATAAATAATTATACAGGAAGTAACAACACGGTTATTTATGCAAGAGTTCAGAACATCTATGATAGTAGTTGCTATAGTTTTACAAGCTTTAAATTAATTGTAAATCCAATTCCATTAGTTGATAAGTTAGAAAATATAATCCCTTGTGATAATTATGTTTTACCCACATTAGTTAACGGAAGTTACTATACAGGACCTAACGGAACAGGTACTAACCTGTTAGCAGGAGATATTATTGACAAAACAAAAACAATATATATTTTTAATCAACCAGACCCACTTGGATGTTCTTCAAGTACTAGTTTTACTGTTACTATTATAGACCCCGATAAAGATATTCCTAAAAGTGGTACTTACTGTGGTAGTCATAATTTACCTGTTTTAAAATATGGAGATTATTTTACTGCTGCAGGTGGAAAAGGAACTAAAATTACTGTAGGGACTAAAATTACTACAACAAGTACTATTTATTTCTATTACAAATCTATTAAAGCTCCCTTCTGCGAGATTGATACCGATTTCACAGTTACCATCATCCCTATTCAGAATGTAGGTAGTTTTGAAAATATTTTTGATTGTACTTCTTATACCTTACCAAATCTAACTGTTGGTAATTATTATACTAAACCTAATGGAGGCGGAAGCCTATTAGCCCCAGGAACAGTAATTACAAACTCACAAACTATTTATGTGTTTTCCACAACAGGATCGCCTAATTATTGTACTTCTCAAGATTCCTTTGAAGTCGTAATTGGTATTAATCAAAGTGATGTTTCTCAATGTGGAAGCTTTAACTTACCAGCATTAGCTATTGGCAAATATTTTACAGGACCAGCTGGAACAGGGGAAGAACTAAAAAGTGGAACTGCAATTACCGAATCAAAAACAATTTATGTTTATGTTCCAAGTACCAATCCAACTAACTGTACTGATAATTTTCATTTTGAAGTGAGTATAGGCCAGCCAAAGATTGATATTTTGGACAACATATCAGCATGCGAAAGCTATACCTTACCTGTTTTAACCAATGGAGGATCTTATTATACAGGTCCAAATCAAACAGGATCTCCTCTAAATGCTGGTAACAAAATCACTACAACCAAAACCATCTATATTTATAAAAGCTCAGGTGCAAATTGTAGTAATCAATCCAGTTTTAATGTTACTGTTAATCAAAAACCTCAAATAGATTCTAGATCTGATATTGATATTTGTAATTACTATGAATTAACTCCACTAAAAGTCGGAGACTATTATACTGGCCCCGGAGGTACAGGCACCAAACTCGCAGCAGGAACTATAATTAAAAGTTCACAAACAATTTACATCTATGCTGTTTCCAATACTTCAACTACTTGTTCCGATGAAAACAGTTTTAAAATTAATGTTTTCTCAATAGAAGCTGATGCACCTAAGGATGTGACTGCTTGCGATAGCTATACATTACCAGCTCTTAAAATTGGAAATTATTATTTACAATCTGGAGGACCAAGAATTGGTGAAGGGAACTTACTTCGGGCAGGTGATGTTATCACTAGTACCAAAACAATTTATGTCTATACAGAATCTGGCGAAAGAATCAATTGTTCGGATGAAAATAGCTTTGTAGTAACAATAAATAAAACACCTATACTTCCAGTAATTCCTAACGTCGTTAATGTATGTAATTCATACCCTCTACCTAAACTATCCGTTGGAAATTACTACACTGGAACTAATGGGACAGGAAGTTTATTAAAAGAAAATGATATACTACTTTCAAATCAAACCATATATGTTTATGCTCAAACTGCTACAACACCAAATTGTTATAATGAAAAAAGTTTAACTATATATATATTTTCAATAGAAGCCGATGCTCCAAAAGATGTGAGCGCTTGTGATAGCTATACTTTACCCCCTCTTAAAATTGGAAATTATTATTTACAATCTGGTGGGCCAAGAATTGGGGAAGGAAACTTACTCCGTGCAGGTGATGTTATCACTAGTACAAAAACTATTTATATATATGCTGAATCTGGAGGAATCGTAAACTGTACAGATGAAAATAGCTTTGTTGTAACTATCCATAAAACACCTCAAGTTCCTGTGATTCCTAACGTTAATGTATGTAATTCATACACTCTACCTAAGCTATCCGTTGGAAATTATTTCACTGGAACTAATGGAACAGGAACTTTATTAAAAGAAAATGATGTACTACTTTCGAATCAAACCTTATATGTTTATGCTCAAACTGCTACAACACCAAGCTGTTCTAATGAAAAAAGTTTCAGTATCAATTTGTTTAATGTTGATGAACTTCCCAATATAACCATTTGTGAAAACTACACCTTACCTGTTTTGAAATCAGGAAAATATTATTCTGGTCCAAAAGGAACAGGAACTCTGCTGAATGCAGGTCAGGTTTTAAATAGTTCACAAAAGATATATATTTATGGTGCATCACCATTTAGCCCTAGTTGCTATGACGAAAGTTCATTTATGGTAACCATTGTTAAAGCACCAATTGCAAATAGTGTCCCATCAAGTCTTACAACGCTTTGTGATGAAGATGGTATCAATGATGGAATAACAACTTTCGATTTGACTCAATTCAGTTCTACTGTATTGGGCAATCAAACGACTCCTGAGTATACAATTAAATATTACGCTACTCAAATGGATGCTGTAAATGATAAAGATGCCATTCTTTCAACAAATCTAAAATCAATTTTTGTTAAAGTTAGCAATACATTAACGACTAATTGCTATGACTTAAAAACTATTACATTTAATGTCATAAAAGTTCAAAGCCCTACTCCAAAAGCCGGAATCATTTGTTTTGACAGTAAAACCAATACTCTTTTGAACTCCTACACCATCTCAAGCGGACTAAACCCTTCTGGTTATACGTTTATTTGGTTAGATGAAACGGGGAACATAGTTGGAACAGCAAGCACTTATGAGGCTAAAAAACCTGGAACGTATACGCTTAAAACCTCAAGCAAATCAACCGGTTGTTCGTCTTTCCCAATTGCGGTTGAAGTTTTACCTTCAGAGCCTGCAACGATTGACTATACACTTTCTGATGATTTTTCAGAAAGTCCAATACTAACTATCAAAGCGACTGGTGTAGGTGGTGATTATGAATACCAATTGGATTCAGGCCCGTTCCAAGATAGTCCAGTATTTGAAAATATTGAATCAGGTACACATGCTATAACAGTGAGAGACAAAAACGGTTGTGGCAATTCAACAACAAAAATATTAGTAGTGAATTATCCTAAATATTTTACTCCAAATGGTGATGGTGTAAACGATACTTGGAATATCACTCCGCTAAAAGATCAAACCAACTCTGTGATACATATTTACGACCGATATGGAAAAGTATTGACTCAGATTTATCCTAGTGGACAAGGATGGGATGGAAGTTATTTTGGAAAAAATATGCCTTCAACCGATTATTGGTTCACTATAAACTATGTTGAAGATGGAATATCTAAAGAATTTAGATCACATTTTGCTATGAAAAGATAATTTTTCCCCTCCCTATTTTTACCATACTCCCAAGAATTCTTGGGAGTTTTTTTTGTAAGAATTTTATACAACTACAAATCAATTATATGTATTTCGTCGATAAAAAATGTATTTAATCGTTTTTTTTTTATTTTTTTACGAAATAAATCTCTAAGTTTGTTATGTCCAAATGAACATTCAGAATCAGTAATACTTTATTGCTATGAAAAAAATAACACTCATATTGATCCTAACAATTTTCACAAATTGTTTCTCACAAGCCATTAAAGTGGACACCAATACCTATTCAACTACCCAATTAGTTAATTCGATTTTAATTAATTCTCCATGTGTATCTGCAACTAATATAACAACTCGAACAGGTAGTAACTTTGGTTCTGTAAACGGGATTGGATTTTTTCAAAATACGAATCCAAAATTTCCAATGAAATCAGGGGTAATTCTAAGTACGGGAAATGTAAATAATGCTACTGGACCAAATAATTCTGAATTGAATGATGGAAATGCTAACTGGCCGGGAGATTCAAGTTTGGAAACCACATTAGCTCAATCGGGAATAGGTATGAATTCTACTAATGCAACTGTTTTAGAATTTGATTTCACTCCTATTTCACCCACATTTAGCTTTGAATTCCTTTTTGCCTCAGAAGAATATGGAAATTTTCAGTGTCAGTTTTCTGATGCTTTTGCTTTTTTGTTGACTAATGTAAATACAGGTATAACTACTAACCTAGCTGTAGTACCCAAAACAACATTACCAATATCAGTAGTAACGATAAGAGATTATTTATACAACTCTTCTTGCCCTTCAACCAATGCTGAATATTTTGGAAGCTACAATGGAGATTCAGCCGCTGCAAGCTCTGCAACAAATTTCAATGGACAAACCAAATTAATGAATACTAATGCAACTCTGATACCTAATACGCCATACCATATTAAATTAGTAATTGCCGACCGATCCGATTCAGGTTCAGACTCGGCTATTTTTATAGCCTCAGATACGTTTAATATTGGGCAAGATGTTTTAGGTGAAGATTTAACAGTAGCCGGCAATAACGCAGTATGTTTTAATAATAACCATATACTAACAACAAATCTAAGCCCAACTGAATATACCTTCAAATGGACAAAAGATGGGGTTATTATTCCTGGTGCTACTAATGAAAATTTGACTGTTACTAAAGCAGGAACCTATGGAGTTACTTATGAAAAAATATCAAGTAATTGTCTGCCTACAACCGATTTTATAAAAGTAGAATATTTCAATCAGTTAGTGACTAAAAACCCTACAAATCTTTACAAATGTGATACCGGGGCTACTACTTACCTTTATGATTTATCTATAAATACGGATGTTGTAAGATCCGGATTAATAAACCCTTTGACAGATGTTAACTATTATGAGACTTTAGCAGATGCTAATTCTGATATTAATATATTACCATTAAGTTACACAGGTACTGTTGGACAAACCATTTATGTTAGAATTAGAAATCGCAATAATGTTTGTTATGACGTAATTAAATCTTTTCAATTACTAACTACAAACCCACCTACTGCCAATCAACCTAATGACTTAATTGCCTGTTCTACTTCTGCTACTGTAAATACAAGTATTTTTAAACTGTCTGAACAAAAGGATTATATCTTAAATGGTCAGTCGGATACAATGAATATTATTACCTATTATATTTCTTTATCAAACGCTAATAACCGTACTAATCACTTAAACTCAAATACGTACAAAGCAACTAATAATACCGATATCTATGCTAGAGTTGAAAACAAGTTTGATAACAGTTGTTACAGCATTACTAGTTTTAAATTAATCGTTGATCAATCTCCATTAGTGGACAAACTAACAGATGTTATTGCTTGTAGTAGTTATATTTTACAGCCGTTGACTAATGGAAATTATTTCTTAATAGATTCAAAAGGTGTTAAAACCGATCCTCTTTTTGCTGGAGATGTTATCGATAAGACAACAACATTAGCCATCTTTAATCAACCAAATGGTCCTGATACTTGTTCTTCAACAACATTTTTTAAAATAACAATCATTGAAGATACCGATTTACCTAAAAGTGAAAATTACTGCGGTAATTATACCTTGCCAGCAATAGCATATGGTGATTATTACAACGAACCTGGAGGAAAAGGAGTAAAAATACCTTTTGGAACAAAGTTAACTGAAACAAAAAAACTCTATTTCTATTATAAAACTATCATTGAGCCTTTTTGTGAAATAGATATTGAATTTACTGCTACCATTACTCCATTACAAGATGTTGGGAAATTTAAAAATGTATTTGACTGTACTGCATATACATTACCTCCTTTATCCGTAGGAAATTATTATACTTCAGCAAAGGGAGGGGGAACAAGATTAGAGGCAGGAACTGTCATAACCAATTCTCAAAAAATATATGTATTTTCTACATCTGGATCTCCATATTATTGCAATTCAGAAACTTCATTCAAAGTTATTATAGGATTAGAAACTCCTGAAAATGTATTACAATGTGGTAGTTATACACTGCCGGAGTTAGCAATTGGAAAATATTACACTGGACCTGCTGGAACTGGCGAAGAATTGGCTGAAGAATCCTTAGTTAATGAATCGAAAACTATATACATCTATGTGAAAAATACTGGAACTCCTAATTGTACCGATTTCATCAACTTTACGGTAAGTATTGGACAACCAAAAATTGATATTCTTGATAACGTAAAAGCATGTGATAGCTATTCATTACCCAATTTATTGAATGAAGGAATATATTATACTGGTCCTAATGAAACTGGAAAATTACTAAATGTGGGAGATAAGATTACTTCTACTCAAACCATTTATATTTTTAAACGCTCTGGACTTTCTTGCAGCAATCAATCCAGTTTTAAAGTCACCATCAATCAAAAACCTTTAATAGATTCGAGGTCGGATATTGATGTTTGTAATTACTATGAATTAACTCCACTAAAAATTGGAAACTATTATACAGAATCGGGAGGAACGGGAACCAAGCTAGCGGCTGGAACAATCATTAAAAGTTCACAAACAATATACATTTATGCCGTTTCTGGCACATCAAACGACTGTTTTGAGGAAAACAGTTTTAGAATCAATATTTTTTCAATAGAAGCCGATGCACCAAAAGATGTGAGTGCTTGTGATAGCTATACCCTACCCCCTCTTAAAATTGGAAATTATTATTTACAATCTGGTGGTCCACGAATTGGTGAAGGAAATCTAATTCATGCAGGTGACGTTATCACTAGTACAAAAACTATTTATGTATATACAGAATCTGGTGAAAGAATCAATTGTTTTGATGAGAATAGCTTTGTGGTAACCATAAATAAAACACCTGTAGTTCCTGTGATTCCTAACGTAAACGTATGTAATTCTTATGCTTTACCTAAACTATCTGTTGGAAATTACTTTACTGAACCTAATGGAAAAGGAACTTTATTAAAGGAAAATGATGTCCTACTTTCGAATCAAACCCTATATGTTTATGCTCAAACTGCTACAACACCAAATTGCTATAATGAAAAAAGCTTCAGCATCAATTTGTTTAATGTTGATGAACTTCCCAATGTAACTATTTGTGAAAATTATACTTTACCTGTTTTGAAATCAGGAAAATATTACTCAGGTCCAAAAGGAACGGGTACCCTTCTCAATGCAGGTCAAGTTATAAATAGTTCGCAAACAGTATACATATATAGTGCGTCTCCATTTAGTCCGACTTGTTATGATGAAAGCTCTTTTGCCCTAACCATAGTTAAAACACCTGTTGCCAATAGTATTCCTTCTGGCTTAACAAAAATATGTGATGAAGACGGTATCAATGATGGAATCACAACTTTCGATTTGACTCAATTCAATTCCATCGTATTAGGCAATCAAACTACACCTGAATATACAATTAAATATTACGCAACTGAAACAGATGCACTACGCGATAAAAATGCGATTCTTTCTACAAATCAAAAATCGATTTTTGTTAAAGTTAGCAATACATTAACGACCAACTGCTATGACTTGAAAACCATCACCTTTAATGTAATCAAAGTTCAAAGCCCTACTCCAAAAGCCGGAATCATTTGTTATGACAGTAAAACCAATACCCTTTTGAACTCCTACACCATCTCTAGTGGCTTAACCCCTTCAGGATATACATTTAGTTGGTTAGACGAAGCAGGAAACATAGTTGGAACAGCAAGTACTTATGAGGCTAAAACACCCGGTATCTATACGCTTAAAACCTCAAGCAAATCAACCGGTTGTTCGTCTTTCCCACTTGCAATAGAGGTTTTACCTTCAGAGCCAGCAACGATAAACTATACCTTATCCGACGATTTTTCAGAAAATCCAATTTTGACTGTTGAAGCCTCTGGTGTAGGTGGTGATTATGAATACCAATTGGATTCTGGTCCGTTCCAAGACAGCCCTGTGTTCGAAAATGTTGAATCCGGTACACATGCAATAACTGTTAGAGACAAAAACGGCTGTGGAAATTCTTCAACAAAAATTATAGTTGTAAATTATCCTAAATATTTTACTCCAAACGGTGATGGTATAAACGATACTTGGAACATTACTCCATTGAAAGATCAGGCAAATTCAGTCATACATATTTACGACCGATACGGAAAGATAGTATCCCAGATTTATCCTAATGGACAAGGATGGGATGGAAATTATTTTGGAAAATCTTTGCCTTCAACGGACTATTGGTTTACTGTAAACTATACTGAAGATGGCATATCTAAAGAATTTAAATCGCATTTTGCTATGAAAAGATAATTTTTAACTCCCCCCTCCCTTTTTAACATACTCCCAAGAATTCTTGGGAGTTTTTTTATTTTAGAAAATGTAACAATTAACTAATTATGATGTCTACTTACATTGAAAAACAATTTGTTTTAAAAAATTTACTTTCAGACATAATAAAAAGTAAATTTGAACATCGTTATATCCAACAACTTATCATGAAATTAAAATCCATTCTATTCATTCTTACATTTAGCTTCCAACTGATAACTGCTCAAAATAAGCCTTCAACTATCAATTTAGGAAGTATTTATGGTAAGGTTGTCGATAAGAAAACCAAAGAAGCCATACCCTATGTTAATGTAATCGTCAAAGAAGACAAGACCATTGTAACGGGAGGAATTAGCCAAGACAATGGAAATTTTACGGTAAAAAATCTCGATTATAAAAACTATTCCGTTGAATTTCAGTTTATAGGATATAAAAAACAAACCGTAAGTATCAGTCTGACAAGCACAAACAAAAAAATAAACCTAGGAACTGTTTTCTTAGAAGATGAAACCGTTCAACTTGAAGGTGTCGACATTACCAATGAACGCTCCACCATTGAACAAAAAATCGATAGAAAAATAATTAACGTGGGTAAAGATTTAATTTCGGCAGGAGCTACTGCTGGTGAAATAATGAACAACATTCCCTCGGTGAGTGTTGACCCTCAAAACAATACCATCAGCCTTAGAGGAAATTCTAATGTGAGGATATTTGTGGATGGAAAGCCTACCAACATTGACCCTTCGCAGTTATTGCAACAAATTCCGTCGGCTTCGATAAAGCAAATTGAATTGATTACGAATCCTTCGGCCAAATACAATCCGGAGGGCATGAGTGGAATTATCAATATCGTATTGTATAAAAATTCCAAATTAGGTTTTAATGGAAGTTTGAACAACGGGGTCACTTTTGGTAAAACACCCAAATTAAATTCCTCATTAGACCTAAACTATCGGGTTGGAAAATTCAATTTCTACGGTAATTACGGATTCAACACCGGAAAATATGCCAATAACGGGGAAGTAACCAGCCATGAACCGGGCAAAGAAAATCATCAAAAATTCATCTTTGGAGATGACAACACTTCCCATTTGATTAAAACTGGACTCGATTTTTATATCAACGAGAAAAACACCTTGTCTTTTTATACCATTCAAAATATTTTTAAAGCCAATGCAGATGGAACTACCGATGTAAATTTTGTAGACGATCTAACCAATCCCGATATTTTTCAAATTTTTAATAATACCAATAAAAGCAATTCCGAGACCTATAATTTAGATTACAAATTGGACTTCAAAAAACAAGGTCATAACCTAGAAATAGAGGTTTCCTATAACAAAAATGACGATCCCGAAAATGCGCTTTTCGAGTTTCCGCTTAGCCAGTCGTCCTACTCCAATCAAGTGAATACTTTGGGAGAAAACACCATTGTCAACATCGATTACATCAATCCCTTGTCGGAAACTACCAAACTAGAATTGGGATTGGAAGCGCGCGACGAAAAAACAGACAATAGTTTTGACGTAGACTATCTTTACGATTCCGATTTCAATTACCGAAGAACCATCTATTCGGGCTATGCGACCTATGGAAAACAATGGAACAAATGGAGTATGCAAGCGGGAACACGAATCGAACAATATGATGTAGATGCTCTGTTTAGAAAAGCAAATGAAAAGGATGCGCCCTTTACAGACGCTATTTTCACGCTCTATCCTTCGGCATTTTTAACCTATGCACCAACGGACAAAAACTCCTTCAATTTGAATTATTCCCGAAGAGTTGACCGTCCTAGTATCCAACAAATCAACCCTATAAGAGAATGGAGCACGCCAGTCATTGATTCTAAAGGAAATCCAGACTTAGTGCCACAGTTCACCAATTCTATTGAACTGAATTATACCCGAAAAACCAAAATAGGCTCGATAACCTCAGGTGTTTTTTACCGCATTATCCAAGATGAAATAGCTAGAGTAGTTTACGGTAACCCTGTAGACCCCAACAAACAAGTATTGTCCTACGATAATTTTGACAACAACAATGCCTACGGAATTGAAGTGTCTGGCAATCTTGATTTTACCAAATGGTGGAGTGCCAATATCGGACTGGATGCTTACGGGAAAAAAGTAAAAGGAACGGTTGAAACCACAAGAGGAAACTTAGAATATGTTGAGATTGATGCCTTGATATTTAATGCTAGGATGAACAACACTTTTAAAGCCAGCAAAAATTTACGCTTCCAACTGTTTGAAATGTATAGAGGTCGCGACAGAAGTTTGCAATTTGACCGAAAACCAACCTGGAAAATTGATATGGGTTCCAGCTACACGATTCTGAAAGGAAAAGGAACAATTAGTGCTCGTTTTAGTGATATTTTCAGAAGCATGAATTTTGCCTTTGATGCTGACAAACCGTTCGAACGCTATGGTCAGTTCAATTGGGAAAGCAGAACGGCCTACGTTGGTTTCAATTACAAATTTGGTTCTGGAAAAAACAGTGCTTTGAGACGAAAAGAGCGTGACAAAAACGAAGCTGAAGGCGGCGGACCAATGTAAAAATTAATTAGGATGCATCATTAACGACAATTATTTATATTTGTGGAGTTGCAAAAGAATGATGGTCAGGCATGGTTAGCTTAGATTGGGGTGATGCGTTTGATAAAATCAGACCTATAAACAAATTAGCCAAAATTTTATGGAAATATCATATCCAACTAAACATTATTTAAAACATAACTTAACTCATTCTTTGATTGAGTTAAGAGAATTTAATAACCTAATCGAGGAATTTCTTGCAGGAGAAAAATATAAAAATGGATTAATCACTGATAACGATGATTTCGATATACAACGCCTTACTCAAGGAGAATATGTTTTAGACTTTAGCAATTCTTTTCCTAATATTCTTCGTTCATCAAACTTAACTAACATAATTACATCTTTTGAATTAAATTTCAAAACATTCTGCGAACATATTTTACTTATCGCAAATAGTCCATTTGGCTTAAAAGATTTAAAAGGAAATAGTGATTTTGAAAAGATTACAATTGTGTTAAAAAAGGTTGCAAAAATTGATTTTTCAAAGCTAGAAGATGAATGGAATTTTATTGACAACTCAAGATTGATAAGAAACAAATTTGTTCACAACAAAGGAGTAATAAATATCACGCAAAACGACTTTACAAAATTGACAAAATTTATAGATGAGCATCCGCTTTTTTTTGATAAATATTTATATGATGGAAAATATTATCATATTAAAATCGAAAAGGAGTTTATATATGAGGTTATTAAAAAGATATTCGAACTACTTGAAAAGATTCTCCAAATTTAAAACTCTTACTAACTGCCTTAACAATTACAAAGCTTCTGCAAAAAACTAAACATTCAGAATAAATAGAAAACAAACCTCGTTTAAGTAATTTTAAACGAGGTTTCTTATAAAAGTCCTAAAAAATCACCACCTAATAATAGCACTTGCCCAAGTAAATCCGCTACCAAAGGCAGCCAAAACTACTAGATCTCCTGATTTTATTTTTCCTAATTCCCATGCCTCAGTGAGCGCAATAGGAATAGAGGCTGCGGTGGTATTTCCAAATTTTTGAATGTTATTAAACACTTGGTCGTCGCTTAAACCAAATTTCTTTTGGATGAACTGCGATATTCTCAAATTCGCCTGATGCGGTATCAACATGTCAATATCAGTAACCTTTAAATTATTGGCTTCCAACCCTTCATGAATCACTTCGCTGAAACGCACTACGGCATTTTTAAACACAAACTGCCCATTCATATACGGGAAATAACTTTCGTCATTGGGGTCGTTATCGGCAAGAATTTCGGTTACCCAACGCCCTCCCATTCCGGGTGCAAGAACCGCTAGCTCTTTGGCATGTTCCCCTTCAGAATGTAGGTGTGTAGATAGCACGCCTTTTGTAGTATCTTCTTCTCTACTAATTACGGCTGCTCCTGCTCCATCGCCAAAAATCACCGAAACACTTCGTCCTCTATCGGTCATGTCTAGACCTAAGGATTGCAACTCAGAACCCACAATGAGGATGTTTTTATACATGCCCGTTTTGATGTATTGATCCGCAATAGATAAAGCATAGACAAAACCTGAACATTGATTGCGAATGTCTAAAGCTCCAACGGTTTTTAGTCCCAACTCTTTTTGAAGGGTAACTCCGGGACCAGGGAAATAATAATCTGGTGAAATGGTAGCAAAAACAATAAAATCGATATCCTCTTTGGCTACTCCAGAACGTTCAATCGCTATTTTGGCAGCCTTGATTCCCATTGTTGTGGTGGTTTCTCCACTTCCTTTAATGATATGTCTTCGCTCTTGAATTCCTGTTCGCTCTTGAATCCATTCGTCATTGGTATCCATAATTTTAGACAAATCGTCATTAGTAACAATGTTCTCAGGAACAAAATATCCTAATCCAGCTATTTTTGAATGATACATCATTTGTATTGTTATTTCGTTAGAGGTATAAAAGGGCTGCTTACTGCGTAATTATAGGTTACAAGGTAGTATATTTTTGTAAATCAGCAAAAAAATACAACTATTTTACGAATTTAATAGACTGTCTTCCAGTATTCGTGTGAAGATTGATGATATACACTCCAGAGGCATACGGAAAATCAAAAGTGTAGGTTTTGGAGGCCGCTTTGGCAATATCGTCTTTGTACAATTCTTTGATAAGATGTCCAACACTATCATACAACTCGATGACAAGATGATCACTTTCGTTGAATGTCATGCTGAGATTTAACTTGTCTTTAATCGGATTGGGGTGAATTGCTGCTTGTAAAGGGGCTCTCTCTTTTTCGACGAAATTAGTTACAGCCAAATTTCCCTCACTGAATTTATACACTGTGGTACCAGATGCATAGGCCAAATTATCTTTCAAAATCACTATTCGATTCAGATTACTACCCACATTGGTATTGACCCAAGTATCACCTCCATCTGTGGTTTCATAAAATCCTGTGATGTGCCCTCCCATCCAACCATGAGTTTCCGACAAAAATCCAACCGCTTGCACATTGATATCGGGGAAATTTTTACTACTCCACGTCAGTCCTGCATCGAAAGACTTAATTAATTTTCCAGAATTGGGCGCCTCTGCTTCCACCGAACCAAAAAGCACATCGGAATTTGAACTCAAAATTTGCAGCTTCCAAACGTATTCTCCGCGTATATTAGAATTATATATCTCAGTCCAAGTTGTTCCTCCGTCACTGGTTTTTAATACTACTGCTCCATTGATACTTTTTCCTGATACATATCCTGTATTTTCATCTAAAAATAGAATTTCTACCAAGGCATTAGCATAAGCACTCATATCTGTATACTGCCAAGTCTCTCCTTTGTCTGTAGATTTTATAATATAGGCTGGAGAAAAATAAGCTCCACAACCGTAAATGGTAGAAGTCCCTACAGCATCCAATCCACAAATAGCAGGGGGATTCGTTGGAAAATTTGTTACTATTGTCCAAGTGGTCCCTCCATCTAGGGTTTTAAAGAAAACGCCATTGAGGGTTCCTATAAAACCAATATTCTCGTCAATAAATTCAATATTTCTAAAATAATAATTTCCGGGTAAGGCTGTTGATAATTCAGACAATTGTTTCTCCCAAGTGATGCCTCCATCTGTAGTTTTATACACCGCAGCATATGCCCCATTCAGAGCCCAACCCAAGTTATCATTGAGAAAAAAAACATCATCAAAACGTTGATTGTTCTCATTGGAAACTATAGAAGTCAGAGGTCTCCATTGCAATTGAGCCTGAAGCGAAATTGAAACTAGAAAAAGAAACCAATACCATTTTTTCATTACAATTTATTTTAATCAAAAATAAGCTATTTATCGCTAAAAGTATAATTAAGAAAGCGGAAATTACGATTAACATTTAGTTGAAAATTATTCTTTCAATGCAAGAAATACATATTCATTGGTGCTTAATTGCTGCGGATTATCAAAATAAAGCAATTGATTTTCGAATACCGCTTCAATCAAATATCCGTTACCTTTAAAAAAGGCGTTTTGAATCTTAACCTTTAATTTTGATTTTTCAACCACTTGTAATTGATGTGGATATACTAAAATTTTGTCTGTATTGCTTTCATTAGAATCTAATAGTAGCTTCGAAATTTCGTTTACTTCGTCAAAAAGTGAAGCTGTATATTTATTTTTTAAGGCCGTATACACTAGTTGCGTTTTGGCTTTCTCAAGTAGTTTTCCTTGATGCATAACAATTGTTTCATCAGCAAAAGCTAGAATATCCTTACTATCATGAGTAGCTACGATGCAGGTAATTTGTTTCTCTTTTAAATATTGGAATATATTTCTTCTGAGAGTATTTTTTCGAAAAGTATCAATTTGGCTAAACGGTTCGTCAAGGAGTAAAACCTCAGGTTCAAGAGCTAAAACCTTTGCTAGTGCAACTCTTTGCTGTTGGCCGCCACTTAAAAATTTTGCTTTTACCTTTGCAAATTCAGTCATCTCGACCATTTCAAGTAATTCTCTTACACGTCTCGCCTTTTCCTGTTTGTATATATTAGACAAATACTTCCCTACATTTTCCTCTACAGTGATGTATGGCATTAGGTCAAAATCTTGAGCCAAATATTTGATGTAATCTTCACCTGGTATGAGGTTAAATTTGGGACCGAGTATTTGCTTTTCATTGTAAACGATGTCCCCATTATCCAAATCGTATAAGCCATAAATCAATTTGAGCAAAGTGCTTTTCCCACAACCGCTTTCACCAATTAAAGCAATATTTTGACCTTTATGAATAGTAAAACTTACATTATTTATCACTTGAATATCGTTATAGGAAAAAGAGGCATTTTTGACAATTAACATAAGGAGGAATAGTGAAAAATTAAATTTCAAATTTAAATAAAGTACAGTATTAGTACTAGCATTAAACAGTATTTATTTGAGATTTATCAAATATATTAGAATCTTATTCCATATAATACTTCTAAATCTCAGCTATTTTTATAGTATGGTTAGACTTTGTCATAAAGAATTAATACTATTTCATAAAAGAAGTACCGTCAACAATACATAAATTTTACAAAAAGTATATTTTTTAGTGCCTTATAATTCCAAATTACCACTTTTTGAAACAATTTATAGTGCATAATTCAATTAATAAAAGGCAAATTGTGTTAAATCACCTATACATTGACTTAACATGACTGTGTTTTTGCAATACTTAATCGATGTAGCTGATAATATTTGTTGCCTAAAATGCTTGTGAATACCCATATTGTTTTCGGTTTTTTGAAATTGTCAGAAATTATTCCAGTTGTATAGTTTTTATAAACAACTAATTAAATTAAGTGTACCAACTGTAAATTAAATTTGTAACTATCGACAAAACATTACAAAACTGCAGTTTATGACAATCACAACCAAACTTAACAATTGTTTATCCAAAAATCGAAAATCACAAAAAACTCAGCACCCATTACAGCCGTCTTTTTTTATGATTTTGATAAGTCTATTTTACACCATAAATTTTTTCTCCCAAAACTTAATTACAAATGGAGATTTTGAAAGGGGTACGGTTGGATTCATCACTAACAGTGTTGCGTATAAATTAATTTCACCTCCATTTTCAGGTTCAACTGCTCCCGGTGAATATGCAATTACAAACGACCCTAAACCCCTAAATACCGCTAATTTTATTTCTATCGGCGATCATACATCCGGAACAGGAAATATGATGATTATTGACGGTACTACAACAACTGGAAATCGTCGATTTTGGATTGCCGGCAGCACAGGAGATGGAATTTGCGGGCTTAAGATTGGTGATACGTACACTTTTAGTTATTGGATAAAATCTATATCGAATACAGTTACAAATAATGATACACAAGCAAGAATAGTAACTTTTTTTGGAGGCGCCTCAGATATATCTCCTACAGCAACAGCTTCAATTGCTCCTCTTCCTGCTGTAGATTGGCAAAAAGTTGAATACACCTTTAAAGCAACTAGTACCTGTGTAAATATTGAGTTATTTAATACCAATCTAAATCCAGTAGGAAATGATTTTGCTATTGACGACCTCGTCTTAACTGGCCCTCCTGTTTTACTATCTATCAATACTTCATTTACTAATCCTCTTTGCCCAAATTCAAGTGACGGAACTATTACTGCCACAGGAGTTGGAGGTAGTTTTCCTTATCTAAAATATACTTTATCAGGAGCATCAGATGCGACAAGTTTGACAGGCTTGTTTACAGGATTAGCTCCAGGCACCTATGATGTTTCAGTAACTGACAATAGTAATACTGAATCCCCAAAAACAAGAATTATTTTAACTCCTCCGACTGATTTAACTGTAAGCGAATCAAAAACAATTTGTTCTGGCAATTCAACAGAATTAAGTGTTACAGGTAGCACCGCTACTTATATATGGACCGCATTACCAGCTGATATCACGTTAACAAACCCAAACAGTGCAAATCCAACTGTAAAACCAACACAAACTACAACTTATACTGTAACTTCTAATCCAATTAGTCCAAATTCTATTTCTCTATTAACTAATGGTGATTTTTCTGAGGGAAATACGGGTTTCATTAACGATTATCAGTATATATTTAATCCAGGAAATAGCGGTACTCAAAGAGCTTACGGAATTGTTACTTCCGCAAAAAATTGGTTTAATCCTTTTGCTGATTGTAAAGACCATACCTCTGGAACAGGAAATATGATAGTTTTTGATGGATCTACTGCAAATTCCGGTAATGATAAAGCTTGGGAACAAACCGTTCCTGTAGTTCCTAATCAAAATTACACTTTTAGCTATTGGGTACAATCTGTTGTATCCGTTAATCCTGCAAAAATTGAGGTTACAATTAATGGCGTGTCTATAGGAATTGCTAATGCACCAAGTTCAACTTGTAATTGGGTTCAATATTCTTATGTCTGGAACTCTGGCAACAGCACCAATGCGACTATAACTATGTATGATCGAATATTTATATCTAATGGTAATGATTTTGCTTTAGATGATTTATCATTTAAAATTAATGCAACATGTAGTTTATCTAAAAGTGTAACAATAACGGTAGACCAACCTATTGCACCTACTTTTACTTCTGGAGGCTCTTATTGTACAGGAGGCTCTATACCTGCTTTACCCACAACGTCAAATAATGGTATATCTGGGACTTGGTCTCCTGCCATAAACAATACTGCAACAACTGAATATACATTTACACCAAATATTGGACAATGTGCTACAAACACAAAAATTACCATTGAAGTTAGCACATCAATAGCACCTACATTTAATCCTATTGCTCCAGTATGTACAGGATCAACACTTTCAGCTTTGCCCACAACCTCAATAAATGGTATAACTGGAATTTGGTCACCTACTTTAAATAATGCTGAAACAACTGAATATACTTTTACCCCAAATGCTGGACAATGTGGAATACCTACTAAGCTAACTATAGTAGTAAATCCTACTATTACCCCAACATTTAATGCAATTGCTCCTATTTGTTCTAGCGAAACCCCTCCAGTCTTATCTACAACTTCAAATAATGGAATCACCGGTATTTGGTCACCTGCTTTAAATAATACAGCCACTACAACTTATACTTTTACTCCAGATTCTGGTCAATGCGCAACAAATACAACATTGACAATTACAATCGGTAATTCAGAAGTAACAATACAATCCGAATGTATTGATACTGATTACACATTAGAAGCCATAACATCAGCAGAAAATGCTACTTACAAGTGGTATAAGGGAGAAACACTCTTGCAAGGTCAAACATCCAACAAATTAATAGTTACCTCTACTAACATCTATAAAGTAGTCATTAGTAGTGACGGATGTCCTGGTGAAGCTAGCGAAAATGTGGTTTCCTTTTATTGCGACATCCCAAAAGGGATTTCCCCAAATGGAGATACCAAGAACGACTCATTTGATTTAAGTGATTTCAATGTACACAAACTTGATATTTTTAGCAGATTTGGCGTAAAAGTTTACAGTAAATCTAATTATAAAAAAGAATGGACTGGAATATCTAATGCTGGCCAAGAATTACCTGACGGCACGTACTATTATGTAGTAGAGTTTGAGAGTGGTAAGTCAAAGACGGGTTGGGTTTATCTCAACAGAGAGCATTAATTTTTTTAAACAGTAATCAAATCAAAACAT
>Ga0315904_10004721_pt1 | contig 19280 bp, 15 predicted proteins | sample LakEriMetagenome_6_FD_203529 | JGI IMG/M metagenome (GOLD analysis project Ga0315904, IMG submission 203529) | Freshwater fungal communities from buoy surface, Lake Erie, Ohio, United States - Buoy 12 MA120 | ecosystem: Environmental > Aquatic > Freshwater > Lake | place: USA: Lake Erie, Ohio...
GACGAGCCATCCTGCTTGAAAGAAGGAGTCTAGCATACTCCGGGAAGGCCCGGTACGGACTCATTAGTCCCGATGCATCGATGCTGCTGGCCAAAAACGTGCCGGATTCGTGAATTGCGCGTGCTATTTTCGTGTAACGCGGAGAGCCCCACGCGTAGAAAACCACACCATCAAGCCCGAGACTCTTCCACCAGTCCGGGTTCTCCAGATTGGAATAGTCCGTTCGGATGAGGTCTTCCTGGCTGTCGCCATCCCGGGCCGGGCCGGGCATGACTGCCATCGACTCGACACCGACCTTTTGAAATGCCTTGCAGAACAGACCGCTTTCCCGATGGAAGAACGTATCATCGCCGGGAAAGCGAACCGGCGTGCAGGTGTACCATTTCGGAGTAGCCATATTAGAGTCTGAAAGTCAGAGGCGCTTGCGGCAGAGAATCAGGTTGCTCAGGTAGAGGTCTTCGCCCTTGGGAAGAATTCCGCCGAGGATGAGTGCGGAAACATTCATGAAGGGATAGATCAAACAGCGAAAGATGCTTCGGACGAGTGGAATCGTTCGGAATTTCGGGGCGATACTCTGGTGGATGTAGAGGATCGCGAGTTGGAAAACGACCTCGATGCTGTTTCCGAGTTTCTCCTGAGCTACGACTTCGAACCCGTTCTTTGTCATCATTTCCCGCAAGGCAAAGGAGGAGTAACGTGCAAAGTCGTTTGGGATCTCATGTTCACCAATGGCGAAGGGGCAGGTCACCAGAATGATGGCACCCGGCTTCATCACCCGGTAAAGTTCTGGCAGTATCTCTGGCAGGTTGAAAATGTGCTCGAAGACCTCGCTGCTGAAGATGCAATCAAAGGTTGCGGCTTCCAGTGGTATGATCCGACCGTCGTAATACACATCGATGGTCTCGTTGTCATGGGAGTGTCCGGGACCTGCGTAATCGAGGCCGACATACTCATCGACTTCAAAGAGGCTCTGGTAGGGTTTGGAGCCGCAGCCGAAATCAAGCAGTCTTCCTTTCAGTGCCGGAGCATGCTGGCGGATCCCGTTCAGCAATCGTTTCCGGAAGAAGTAGGAAGGATGCCGCAGGTCCGGGTCGAAATTCAGGTCTATGGATTCACGCATCGTGTGGAATAGCGGGCTTGGATATCAGAATCTGTGGTCGGAGCTATTGTCTTGAGTCCTCTGTGTGCCGGCCAGTCCGGGAAACCACCTTTGCAGGATTCCCGGCAGCCATGCTCCCGGCGGGAACGTCCCTTGTCACGATCGCTCCGGCACCAATAACCGCGCCGTCGCCGATTGTCACTCCTTTCAGGATGATTGCCCGGGCTCCGATGAAGCAGTTTTTGCCGATCTTCACGGGTTTCGCCACGGACGCAGGATCCGTGAGCCATTTGCCGTCGGCAGCGCGTGGATGGAAGTCCGTATCGAGGATCATTGCGCCGCCTCCAATGAGGGTGTCGTCCCCGATTTCGACTTGTTCCGCGCAACAAATCACGGCCGAACTAAGGCCGACGCGGTCACCGACAATCAGACGTGCTCCTTTGGACAAAGTTGCAAGCCGGCAACGGTTGCCCTCACTGAGGGGATTCGCCATGGCTGAACTGCAAAGTGTGACCATGTTTCCCAGTTGGATCGAAGATCCACGCGCGATTCTAATCCCCGGTCGTCCGATGATTCTGAGGGATTCGCCAGCGACAACACCCCGAATCCGCAAGTAGGCCGACCAGATGGGTGATCCGCTAGTGGCAACAAATGCTGCTAACGAACCTACTGAGGCCATGGGACACGAATCAAAAAATTCATGACAGAAATGAAATCACTAGCAGCAGAAGTGAGAGGAATCACCAATTCATGTGCCGAAGTCGCGGGTAAGACATTCTACCGGGGATTGTTCAGGTTTGGTTTCAAAATGACGAACGATCCGAGGACCAATGCTTCCAGGCCGGTGTCGAAGAAGCACTTGATTGCCTCCCGAGGATGGCAGACGATTGGCTCGCCTTTCACATTGAACGAGGTGTTCAGCACGAGGTATTCCCCGGTTCTTTCACCGAATGCCTTGATCAGGTCGTAGTATCGAGCGTTCGTTTCCCGATAGACGAGTTGGGGGCGGACCGTGTTGTCCACATGTACGACGGCGGGAATCGACTCCCGTTTGGAATCCTGCACCTCGAAGGAAGTGATCATGAACCGTTCGTCCCTGGCATTCACCAGGTAGGTGTCACGGTGTTCGGCAAGCATCGAGGGGCAGAAGGGGCGGAACGCTTCTCGGTATTTCACTTTGGCATTGATGCGGTCCTTGTTATCGGCATGCAGGGGGCTCATGAGTATACTGCGTCCGCCCAGGGCGCGCGGCCCCGCCTCCATCCGGCCTTGGAACCATCCGATTGCGTAGTTCTTCACAAGCAGATCCGCCACATGGGAGGAAAGGTCCGCCGGTTTTTCGTAGACAAGTCCGCGTTCCTTCAGGATCGTCTCAATTTCCTCATCTTCGTAGGATGGTCCCCAGTAGAGGTTGTTGATCCGGCTGTTGGTCTTGTCCGGGTTGTGGGCATAGTAGGCGTGCAGTCCGGCCCCGACGGCAAGTCCTGCGTCACCCGGATCGGGATAGACCCATTGATCGTCCACTTCCCCGGTGTACCAGAGTTTCTGATTGAACTTCACATTGAGGAAGCAGCCACCGGCGCAGCAGATCTTTCGGGTTCGCTCCTCCTTGAGGGATGGAACGATGAAAGCGAGCATCTGCTCTTCCACGACGCGCTGCACTTCCGCGGAGAAATCTTCACGCCCCATGCTGGAGGCGATCTTTCCCAATGCGGCTGCATCCCGACCATGGAAATGCTGGGCCCCGTGATCCCGCCAGATGCCGAAGGTGCCGTAATCGTGGGGCCTCACCAGTTGACCGTTGGCGAATTCCGGATGAAATCCCCTGAGGGCCCCGGGTTGGGGTGTGCCATACGGAGCGAGACCCATGACCTTCCATTCGTCGCTGCCATGTCTCCAACCCAAACCTTCGGTGGCATTGCCGTAGAACCAACCGACCGAACTGTCGGCACCGTAAGAACGGATCGGGGTGATCCGATTGCCTTCTCCCCGCCACAACGCACATGAGGTGACATCGCCAATGCCGTCCATCGTCGCGATTAGGCATCGCTCATTGCCAAGACCGGCCGTGTAATAGGCGCTGGCAGCGTGAGCCAGATGGTGCTCGACGGTGACCACCTTGCAATCCCGACGCAGTTTCAGCTTTTCACGGTAGAGGGGCAGATCGCCCCTAACGGCCCCAAGGCCCGAGAAATAGCGGTCCCTGATGGCACCCTTGATGCGCCCCTTGATGCTAGCGTCTTCCGGCCCCGTTCCGGGCGGAAAGTCGAAGAACGCACGCGTGTCGAGGCGGAGGGTGCGTCCGGCGGAAACCACCATGTCGAGATCGGCAGCCTCGAGGCCGCACCAGTCAAGGCACCACTCGATTGCCGCAATTGGGAATGTCGCGTCGTTCTTGGCTCGTGTGAGCCGTTCTTCAGCGATCGCCGCCTTGATTTCTCCGTCGATGATCACGCAGGCCGATGAGTCGTGTCCGTAGTTGAACGATAGGATTTTCATGGATTGTAATGGTGAATTGGGATAGTTCGGAAGGCAGGATGCTGAGAATCAGGAAAACATCGATTGATAGATCTGTACAAATTCCGAAGCGGTGACGGAGGGATGCAGGGCGTGGCGGGTTTGCTCCCAGTGGTGCCTCCCCATGCGCATGCAATGGTCCCTGGATTTGCAGATTCGGGCGATGGAATCGGCTATGGCTTTGAGATTGCCGGGTTCAATGACATATCCGGAATGGGCATTTTCGATGTAACAGGCGGCACCCGCGCCGGTGGTCGTGATCACGGGTAATCCGATCACCCGTGCTTCCTTGACAACAGTTGGACCAGTGTCGCTGTATGTCGGCATGAGAAGGCACCATGCCCTTGAAAGATGGCGAATTACGGATTGTCGATCGCACTTTCCGAGCCATTCGATATTCGGACTGGAATCCGACTTCAGGACGCCGAGCAGGTCTCCTTCGCCGATGATCCGGAAACGGATGTGGGCGAATTCCTTTGCGCCAGCGACCTTGGCAATGTCCAGAATGCCCTTGCGTTTCGAGATGCCGCCGACAAAGACGATTTCCGGAGTGGGGCTTGGATTCCACTCAGCAGCGAAGAAGTCCGGGTGCACGCCGTAATCGACAAGTTGGATCGACATGGACGGGTGGATGGCCTGCATGAGATCCCGTGCGGCAGGACTCTCTGCGGTTCCGGCTGCGTAGTGCCGGATGGCGGGCGTTTCGTAGAATGCCTGCAACCGGAACAACCAGCTGCCGCCCAGGAGGCGGAGATACTCCTTGAGACAGCCCTGGAGCGTGAACAAGCGTTTAGGGATACCACTGAAGGCGCCTGCCAATCCATAAACATCCTCACTTCCCCACGCATGAACCAGATCCGGTTGAATGCTTTTCAACACGCCGCGCACGGACAGGATTTCGGGGATGTAACCGCAGACCATGGAAAGCATCTTGCGTCTGCGGGGCAGGATGTGAACGGTCTGTCCGTAAACCTTCTGCACCTGACTCTGCCCAATGTACTTGGAGAAGGTGATCCAGTGGATATCCAGATCTCCGTGGGCTTCAAATGCCGGCAGGAGAGGTTCCAACCATGTGGCGTAGTGCCCAGGAGGCCGGAGTTGTTCGTTGCCACGAATCGTCCATACCGGCAGGTCCGCCAGAATGGCGATGGCCTTTTTGTGCTTGCCCGGTTTCATGGAAAATGTGGTTGCTCGGCGTTCCGAGAGTATTCCGATGTCATCTCATCCGGGAGGCTAAAACGCCTGGATGTCACTTGGGTGTTGGTGCTCCGCGGCGACTTTATGCAGCAGGGAGTCCCATTTGGAGTAAACCACTTCCGGATTGAACTCCACCTGCCACTGGGCGAGTGCGTTCGCGGACAAGGTGGCATACAGGTTCCGGTCATTCAGTATGTTGTGGATTATTGCCGCGATTGCACCGGGATCCATGGGAATGAGGCAACCGCCATTCAATTCGGCGACGCTTCCGACATTCGGACAGATCCACGGCTTTCCGATGGACATGGCCTCCAACAGGAACAAAGGCTGCATTTCGATCTTGGAGGTCAACATGGCGAGATCGCAGGCATGGATAAAGGACTCGGTAATGGCGCGGGGAAGTCCGGCATACGCGGCGATACGGTCGGAAAGATGGTGGCGTTGGATTTTTGACTGGATTTGGCGGAAGTATTCGTTGTCCTCGCCTCCGATCAGGATGATGAAGGTGCTTTCATCGTTGAGTTGTTTGGCCACTTCGACCGCCAATGATTGGTTCTTCCGGTCACAAAAGTTGGCGACATTCAGAATGATGCGTTTGCCGCTAGCTTGAGGACAGTATTCGCGGATGTCTACGTCGGGCCTTGACACCCGTTGAACGCCGTTCGGAATGGTCAAGGTGCGGCAACCGGATCTCACGCCCATCCAGTGGTCGAAACTCAGGCGGAAGTCCGGGTTTCTTCCCAAAACCACCAGTGCGTGGAGTTGGCATAGCAGCCCCGGCATTCTCCAGACAAAGGGCTGATAGCCCGCCCACTTCTTCAAGCCGAACGGCGGTCGCGGATTCCAGACCATGCGATGAAAGGTGAATGAATGGCCCTGAAGAATCACAGGGACTCCAACCGTTCGAAGATAAGGCAGCATCATCACACACCATTCCTGCCAGCCATGGATGACGGCTACGTCAGGCCTGAAGGATTGGACGATGTGGCGGAACGATTCGAGATCTCCTGCCGGTGGATTCCAGACGCTTGCATCGCCGTTGATGCGGAGGCGATGGATCCGCCCTTCCTCTTCAGGTTGTTCATCCGGCAGGTCCTGCCATGCCTGGGTGCAGACCTCGATCATCCAGCCACGTTGGGCCATCTGCTTGGCAAAGGTGGCGGCCGCGTTGGCAATACCACCTTTGGTAGGAGGATACTCGGGCGCGAGAACCAGGCATTTCATGGAAGTCGGAGGTCGGAGGTCGGAGCCCCGAAGGAGCGAGTGCGAAGCATCTGCCTGATTTCTGACGTCTTACTTCTGACCTCTGCTCTGTAAGAGTGAGCTTCTAATGCATGACCCGATACCCTCCGGCATGGCGCAGGGGCTCGCGTCCGATGCGTGAGAGTGAAAGCCAGAGGTTGCGTGGGAATTTGAGGGCGCGGATCCACAGATATCTCAACCGGTCACTTGCGGATAGCGGTTCACCGCTGGGAAGTTCGTTCACTTTTTCAAGGAACCGCTCCATCAGGTGATCCATGGAGTAGGCATTGACATACTCTCTTCCCTTAGCGGCAAGTTGCTCGGTTTCTTTGGCATTCATGCCGAAAAGCCGGCAAATGAGATCCATCACCTTTGCAGTCGGTTGCCTGCCGGGGATCAGTTCGCCACAAGTGTAGTATGGCATTTGGTCGATATAGCCCCAGCTCAGTGCGTCTTCGTCGTAGGTGAGTGCGGGAATCGCCGGCACGCCCCAGGCGGCTGCTTCCAGCAGGGTGGTGCCCATGCCGATGAACACGGAAGCCTGATGGAATGCGGTCGAAATGTCCTCATAGCGGATCGGTCCGTGGAAGACGATCAATCCGTCACGAATGGCATCCTTCCAGACATCTTCGACCAATTCCTTCTCCTGTGCGCCGAATCCATGGATGTGCCACTGCACATCGGGATATTTTTCCCGCAGGGCATAGAGAATCGGCACCATGTACCACGAGTAGGTTTTGAACCGGGTGAGTCTGCCGATCGAGAGAATGCGGCGGGGGACTGGTTTGCGCTGGGACAGTAGCTCGTCCGGAGGGATCTCGATGGGCAACGGCCAGACCCAACCGTCGGGCATGGGGCGGTTGAAAAACTCCTCATGTCCCGCACGCACTTCCTCAGACATGAAGAACTTCTGCTCGTCAGTGTATGCGAGATTATAGACTTTCTGACGGAAAAGCCCCAGACGGCCCCACTTCCGGGGCACGTATTCGTAGGTGAACTGCCGAGGATGATAGGCGCCAGTGGCCACCTTCGGTGGATGGTTCACAAAGAGATCCCTTACTAGTAGTGAGACCACCGACCAACTTTGCTCCATGGTGTAGATCATGTCGGGTCTCGGGAGTTTCCATGATTTCCAAAGCAGGCTTCCCACCACGGGCATCGCCAGGAGATCCCAGCGGTTTGCGAGGGTCCGGACCCGAACGCGCTCGTCCAGCAAAGGACGGAGGTCCCCGTCAAAGGTGTCGCGAAGCAGAATGCTGCAACCATGCCCTTTCCTGACGAGCCAGTTCGCCATCCGGACCATGAGCGTTTCAACGCCTCCGGTGTAGAGGCAATAATTGATGAGCAGGACTTCCATGTTCGGTATGCGGGGCAAATGCCCTAGAGCGGGCGCAGGACGCGCGCGGGATTTCCCGCCGCGACCACGTTTGCCGGTATCGATCGTGTGACGACGGAGCCCGAGCCAATCACGGAGTTGTACCCGATCGTGACACCGCGCAGGATCATTGACCGGCTGCCGATCCAGACATTGTCGCCGATTGCCACGGGATCGATCCGTCCGGGGCCGTTCCAACGTGCCGTGGGGTCGATTTCATGATGATCCGCATCGAGAATAGTCACCATGTCGCCGATCAGGCAGCGGCTGCCGACGGTAATCCGGTGGAGGGCGACGATCGATATGTTGTTGCTGAACGCGCAAGCTCCGCCGATTTCAATGACGGCATCGTGGTGGCGGGCCTGCAACCGGATCGATCCGTTTCCGATCAGTGGGGCCTCGCGGCAGCCGAATGTGGAGTGGGGTCCGAGAGTGATCCTGCCGGGACCATCCGCAATCAAGGGAACCGCGAGACGACTCCGATTAAGGCCATCGACACTCCCGCCACGGATACGGTTTCCGCATGTGCATCGCAGCTTGTGAATTCGGCTGCGAAGTCCCTCCAGAACCACCATGACATCAATGCCCTTTGGGCTGGTTCGGAATGTTGAAAACGAAACCGGAGAACGGGATTCGTGAGAGGAATGACACCCACCTTTTTCCAGGTCCGAGGCGGCGGACGATTTGTCTGCCGCTGAAAATGATGGATGCGAATGAAAGCGTGGCGCCAGCCAACATGGCCGGGTTTTGAGGCAAGAACCTGTGGGCGAGCATGGTGACTGTCACCATGGTTGAGGTGAGAACAAGAAGCAGGATGGCCTCACGACTCCAGCGGAATCCGGTCATGATGGAACTCATGGCGAGGATGGCCAGAATATAAACTCCGTAGAGCAAAGCGTATGCATAGGCGGCACCCTTCGGACCATGATTTTTAAGAAGCAGGATCGTCACTACGATGAGACAAACATTGAACAGCGTCTCGGTGACAACAAACAGGCGGGTGGCACCCTTGGCTTGCATGATGAATCCCATGGGCCATGAGATGATTTTGAAAAAGATGCCCAAGACGAACCAAGGCAGGAGCGGAGCGGCGCTCACGAACTTGGCCGAGTAGAAGATCTGCATCAGCCACGGAGCGAACACCATCGTCCCAAGCAGCCCGGGAAAGGCAAGCAGGATGCCGATCTCGGTCTGTTCATTGACGAGACGGTTCATTTGGGAATGGTCGTGCGCCACGGCGGACAGGCGGGGAAAGTAATCGGTCCCCATGGCCGAGAGGAGGAAGCCGGCGAACATGCCGGAGATCGCCCATGCCGACTGGTAGATCCCGTTGGCGTCGGTCCCGAAGTCGCGGATGATCAGGAAACGGGTGGCGAAAGCCACGGCAGCGGCGAGCACCGCACTCCAGACGAAGGCGAGGCCCAGGCTCACGACATGTTTCGAGTCGTTCCAAAACCGCCGCCATGGCAACGGTGCGGATTCAAGTTTGATTTTGGAAGAGAACCACCAAGTGCAGGCAAAACTGATCACTGACGTGAGAATGAGCACCGGGATGATCCCTTCTTCACGCAACCATGTGTAGAGAACCACGGCGACGAAGGTGCCGGAAACCGTGGCGAGGATCTGCAATCTGGCGATATCCCCAATCCGTCTCACTCCCTGGATGACCGCCATTTGACCGGCCGAAACCGTGCCGAACAAGAGGCATGCACCCAGGATGGAAATGCCTAATGCGTGATGTTTGTCGCCGAATGTAAGGGAGCTAATGGGGTAGGACAGTGCGGCGGTGACGAGCCAGCCGATGATGCCGGCCATCCAGGAAAGGCGCCTGAGGGTGCTGACGGCGACTGCGGTCTGGGCCGCATTTCCCGTTGCATGGGCTTCGGCCACCGAGCGTATCCCGCTGGATCCAAGCCCCAGCCCGGCCACCGTGCCCATGAGAGTGACGAGCGACTGATACAGGCTGATCAATCCAACGCCGCCCGGGCCAAGCAAGACCGCCACCACCTTGATTCGCAGCAGTGTAATCAGGTAGTTGATCCCCTGGGCCCCACCCAGAATGGTGGAAGCCTTCAGCAGCGAGGCGTAGTTCGACGGAGGTGTGGGAGAAGTGGACAATGTGGAAGTCAGAGGTCGGGGAAGGTCTTGATTGCCTCGATGACGGATCTCGCCGATTCCGTCGGCATATGAGGACCGATGGGCAGGCTGAGAACGGACGAAGCCAACCTTTCGGCGATTGGGAGAGTCCAGTCATCAGCACCTGCGGGTCTGAGGTTCGAGTAGGCTCCGCTCTGATGCGGAGGAATGGGATAGTGAATGATGGTTTGGATTCCTTGATCTGCGAGGTGTTTCTGCAGGGCATCACGCTTTGGATGACAAATGACGAACAGGTGCCAGACCGGAGACGCCCATTTCGGAACGGACGGAAGAACGAGTTGAGAGTGAAGGGTTGAAAGTTGAGAGAAATACAAAGCCGCGATGGTGGTGCGGCGGGCGTTCCATTCGTCAAGTTTGCGGAGTTTCACCCGGAGGAAGGCAGCCTGGAGCTCGTCGATCCGGGCATTGTAGCCGGGGATCTCGTTGTGGTAGCGCACCCGGGAGCCGTAGTTGCGAAGGATGCGGATCTTGTCCGCCAACTCCGCATCGTTGGTGGTGACGGCTCCGGCCTCGCCGAAAGCCCCCAGGTTCTTGCTGGGGTAGAAGCTGTGGCATTCAATATCCGCAATGCCACCGAGCCGACGGCCCTTGTATAGGGCTCCATGGGCTTGGGCATTGTCGATAGCCAACTTGACGCCGTGCTTGCGGGATATCTCCAGCAGCGGATCGTAATCGCAGGGCTGACCGTAGAGATTGACGGAGAGAATGACCTTGGTTCGCGAGGTGATCGCCTCCTCAACCAGAGAGGGATCCAGATTGAAAGTGGCGGCATTCGGTTCCACCGGGACAGTAGTCGCTCCCGCCTGTGAGACGGCGAGCCAGGTGGCAATATACGTGTTCGACGGGACAATCACCTCGTCGCCGGGACCGACGTCCATCGCTCGCAGTGCGAGGTGCAGCGCCTCCAAACCGTTGGAAAGTCCCACGCAGTGGGAAGCCTCGCAATACGAGGCGTATTCCCCCTCGAATGCGGAGGTCTCCTTGCCAAGCACTAGCCACCCGGACTCCATGAAGCGGTGGTAGGCTTCGTCGAGTTCGGTTTTCAGTTCCTGATATGGAGCTTTAAAGTCGTTGAATGAAACGGACATGGCAAGTTGGAGGATGGAGGGCAGAAGTCGGAGGGTCGAGAAGCTTCTGTCTTATCTCTGACTTCTGACTTCTGACTTCTGACTTCTGATCTCTCTCAATCCGCTGATGCTTTCAGCAGCTATACACGGTAGGCCGGTGGCTTCCAACTTCACGCGCCGCTTCCGGTTGCGGCGAGGAAGTCCTCATAATTGCGGATGTAGTCGTCCGGGTCGTAGGGATGCGATGCAAATACCGCGAGAACGGCGTTCGCAGAATAGTGGTACTGCGCCGCCCAGACCATGGGGTGGATATGGAGTCCGGTCCCGGGATGGTTCAACAGCCATTGGCCGCGTTCACGTCCGTTGTCCGCCGCTACCGTGAGCGAGCCTTGGACACATACGAGCAACTGATGGCACTGCTTGTGGCCGTGTTCGCCGCGGACATGGTATGACGGCACATTTGTGACGAAGAAGTTGCGTTTGACCGGAAACGGGATGTGTTTGGTGAACTCCACGGCCATCAGGTCGCCCCTTAGGTCCGTGGCGGTATTGAAACGGACCAGCGAAAGCCCCGGGATCAGCGGCGGCTCGTTCCGCAGGGATTCCACGGCCGTAGAACTGGGGGCTCCGGCATTGACGTAGCCGGTGATGCCTGCAGGGTTTCCTGCCACAATCGCATAGGAGGGAACGTCACGGTCCACCACCGAACCAGCACAGATCATGGCCCCCCTGCCGATCGTGATGCCGGGCATGATGGTCGAACCTCCGCCGATCGACGCGCCAGTATGTACACTGCCAGTTGGGGAGTTCGTGTTCGCGACCGGTGCATTGAGAAACACCACGTTGGGGCCGATTCGCGCGCCATCGGCGATGGAAACACGGCCGGCGATCCTCGCTCCATCCTCAATCACGACGGAATCGCCGATCGCGACCTGATCACCAATGCAGACCGACGCTCCCAGACGACAGTGATCTCCGATTTTTGCCGACGGAAGTACGAGCGTGAACGGACCGATTTTGGTTTCTTTGCCGATCCCGGTAGCCAGGACCTCGGCCTTTGGATGGATATGGGTTGTGGAGTTCATGGAACTGAATGGTGGAAAGCTACAAAATCCGCCGCTGAATCGAGGATTAAATCAGGTTCATACCCCATGAGCACGGACTTGCTTTGAAAGCCGCTCAGGACGGCGCAGGTTCGGATGCCGAGCGCTCTGCCAGTGAGGATGTCCCTGCCGGTGTCACCAATCATCCAGTCATCACGAGTGAGGCCGCTGATCCGCTGCCTGATCAGGGTTTCCTTGGGTATCTTTTGGCCGGTGACCAGAACGCCGCGGAAGTGGTGAAGAATCCCGAGTCGCTCCAATTGTTCCATCGCGGCGTGCTCATGTTGACGGTCGGTGCATGCGTATAACACGGCATTTGCTTCGAGATGCCGCAAGGTGTGTTGGACACCAGGCACACACTGATCCATCGCGAGAAACTCCGGGCTCTCAATAAGGCTCATCCAACTGAACACGAAGCTTTGTATTTGGCCCTCTCCATAGCCAAACAGATTCGTGAGGATGGCTGTGTTGGAGACCTTCGCTTGCTTGAGCACCCAATAACGGGAATAATCCAGACCAGGGCGGGGTGCCAGGTGTTGGAAGAGCGCGTGCAGGCGGGGTTTGGAATCAATGATGGTTCCGTCAAGATCGAAGATCAGATTCATTCGAGAGCTTTGAAGTAGAGATATTCGGCTCTTAGCGCCGCGTTGAAATCGGTTTCCTCGGCCAGCAGGTTAGTTCTCAACCTGAAATTGTCGAACACGTAATCGCGCGCCTTGGTTGGGGCTTCCCGGCGGACGATGCGCCCCTGGCCGCCACTGATTGCGATCAGTTGATCGAGGATGCTGCGGATGGAAAGGGCCCTCCCGCTGACAACGTTGACAGGGCTGGCGGTTTCCGGCCGGCGAAGCGCGGCAAGGATAGCGCTGATGACGTCGTCGATGTAGATCAGGCTGCGGAGTTCCGCCCCATTCCCCCATAGCTCAACATCCTCGCCGCGGAGGATTCGGCGGATCGCCACCGGCAGGAACTTCTGATAGGTTTCCTCACCTGGCCCGAACACATGGCCGATGCGGAGGATCTGGCTCGTGATGCCGCGCTGCGCGGCATAGCATGCAACCATGCTTTCACAATACAGCTTGGACAGTCCGTAAAGACTGGCTGGCAGGGTGGGGGTCGATTCCGAGATCAGATCGGCCGGGGCATAGACGTCGATGGTGCTGAGATACAGTATCCTTTGGAGGTCTGCCAGGCGACTACTCAGAAGTTTGTCGGTGAAGGAAATGTTGCCATTGCAACCCGGCAGGAAGTTTGCATCACGGGAGCTTTTCGGCGTGTAGGCTCCGGCATGGAGCAGTGTGCCGGCGGTCCCGATTTTCTCAAGGCTCTCTCTGCTTATGCTGAAATCGAGAGGATCATATAAGATGGTTTCACATTGCGATTTGGGAGTGGTGCTCAGGGCGATAACGTTGGTGGAGCCATACTCCTCACAGACCGCCCGCAGCAGACGGGTGCCGATGAAACCGGATGTGCCGGTGATGAGGATCTTCATGGAAACACGATTTCCTGGCGCATCGTTTCCTCGGTCATGAGGCGTGGAGTGCAGTCCATGCCCCGCAACCACAACAGGCCATTGGGCAGAGGATTGATCTTCCGCTCCAGTTGCGGGAATGCGCCGTAGAGCGCGATATCCTTGAAAATCTCCGGCATGTTGAGTCCGGCATCGGTGAAGAACAGGACGGTGGTGAAGAAGCGCGAGATGTTGATTTCCGTCGGATTCGGAACGCCGTTCCTGTCATATGCCATGTCCACGCCGAAGATTCCGTGCGGTTTGGCTGAAACCGCCTGGACGGCCCTGATGGCGACGTCGGTGGCCTGTGGGTTGTCGCAGGTCATGCCCACCTTGGTAACGCCCGTGACTCCCGAGATACTGCGGCTGCCATGGGTCCATCCACGGCGTTCCCGGGATTGAGCCACGATCAGTTCCCCTTCATGCCAGATCGACAACCACGTGACGGTTTCGGAGCCTAGGATCTCCGCCGCAACGAAGTCGCCCCAGCCGTGGTAGTGGTTGATCCAGCCACGGGCCAGTTCGAAGTCGTTCGTGGGAAGCGATCCTTTGCCACCGCCTCCAATCGAGGATGCGCGCAACCAGATTCTTCCGTCGGGACCTGCGAGGGTGGCGAAGGCTTCGCGCAAGTCCTGCTCATTGTGGATCATGATGTTTCGTGGAACCGGAACACCCGCTTCGCGGAACGCCAGATAGGATTTGTATTTGTGCACGCAGGTGTCGATCACCTCGTGGGGCGGCATGAATGTCCTGACTCCAGTCGCTGCGATTTCGTCACGGAACAGTGAAGCATGATAGATTTCCAGGTCGTTTTGGAAATGGACCAGATCTGGTTTTTCGGCAGCGAGGAGGTTGAGCAGGGACTGCTTGTATTCCGGTGTGTTCGCATAAGGCATGTAGAACTTCCGATGGGCCTTGGAGAGGACCAGGTCGGTGGGCTCTGAACCCATGCCCAGCACGGTTTCTGGGCGTTTTGAACGAAGGAGTGAATTGATGACTCCTTCGGAAGGCGCGCCACCAGCGCCGGCGATGAGGATTTTTGACATTATGATAGAAGAATGATTTTCTCCAATGGCGCGCATGTAGCGGCGCTCTATGAGCGTCGAAGCCGACGAGATGCCTAGGCTTCTCAGGACTCGGCCACGCGTTTCAGATAAGCGCCGTAACCGGACTTCTCGTAGCGATGTGCGAAATTCATCAGTTGCTCGCAATCGATGAATTTCGAGTAGTAGGCAACCTCCTCGATACAGCCGATCTTCTGACCCTGACGCTCTTCAATGACACGGACGAAGGTCGAGGCCTCGTTGAGCGAGGCGAAAGTCCCTGTGTCAAGCCATGCGATACCGCGGTTGAAGACGCCGACCTCGAGTTTGCCACGTTCCAAATAAGTTTGGTTGACCGTGGTGATTTCGTATTCCCCACGGGCCGATGGAGCGATGTTTCCTGCGATCTCGATGACCTCGTTGTCATAGAAGTAGAGGCCGGGGACGGCGTAGTTGGATTTGGGTCTATCAGGCTTTTCCTCGATTGAAACCGCCTTGTAGGCACTGTCAAATTCGACAACCCCGTAGCGCTCAGGATCAAGAACAGGGGCGGCGAAGACAATTGCTCCGTCGGGGTCGGTGAATTGGCGGATGAACTTGCCGAAACCCGAGCCGTAGAAGATGTTGTCGCCGAGCACTAAAGCCACCTTTTCGCGGCCAATAAACTCCCGGCCAATCACGAATGCCTGTGCAAGTCCGTTCGGGGTTTCCTGGACTGCGTATTGAAAATCGCAGCCAAGATCCGAGCCGTCGCCTAATAGCCTGCGGAATGCCGCTTGATCCTCCGGAGTGGTGATGATCAGGATTTCCCGGATGGCGGCCAGCATGAGTGTGGACAGCGGGTAGTAGATCATCGGCTTGTCATAAACCGGCATGAGTTGCTTGGAGACAGCAAGCGTGATGGGGTGGAGGCGTGTGCCGGAGCCGCCGGCGAGGATGATGCCTTTCATATAAAATAGTCAGGAAGGTGGCGCGGCTGGGATTGTGGCCGCGTGTGGGTGCGGGGGCGGAAGCGAAAGGTTCAGTTGAACTCTAGGCTCGGTCGCATGCTTTGTTCCGGATGACTTACAGATTGCGATACACAAGTGAGTTTGGGGCGGATTCTCAGTTAGGTTAGTGTGTTGAAACTTCGTTGAAATGAGCAGCGGCGCGGTAGCCGAAGGAGATTCTTTACTATGGTTGTTGTAAGAGGCTTCGATGGAATTGGAGATTCAGTTGCGGGCGTCATGTTTGTCGATGGAGGAAAATAACTCGAAGCATCTCGGTATCGAGTGCTCTCCTAAACGATTCTTTCCAAACTCATTTTTAGGAGTTGGCTTGCACGGACGTGCTGTAGAGCGCTGCTTTTTCTATTTGTGATCCCTCTCTCTTTCTTTTCTCACGCACTCCGCGCCGTCTGCAATTCGGCGGAGTGTCTTTTTATTGCTAATGGCACGTGTCCTCTACGCTGCTGTGAGTTATAATAAGGTAGTGGAAGGTTGTTTTCAAGGATTCGGATCATCCCGTATGCGAGAAGCAAACTCGCTGCACCATCCTTGAAGGTGCCGAATACGAAGAAAAAGAAGATGGGAGCCCAGATGATGGGGATTCCTATGAGAAGCGCCAGGGGGAACCATTCGGTGTTGCGGCAGCGCTGGATCTGGCGGTGGGCATGCACGGCGACGCGGCATTGGGCGATGAGCAGCACGAGTAGCCCGGCATATCCGATCGTCCGGATGGTCTGAACGGGGCCGCTGTGATAGTCTCCGTTTGCCAGAATGGTTTCACGGTGTGCATCGAATCCCGAGATGCCGATGCGTCCCGAGTTCTTCCCTTCTGCGATGTTCATTTGCATTGCCAGTTCCTGAGCTGTGAATCCAAGGCCGTCGCCAAGCAACTTGTTGTTGATCCATCGGTCGGTGAGAAGTACCTCTTTCCAGATTTCGGTTCTCCACTCGGTTGAATCTCGAGTGGTTTTGACGTAACGTTCCTCCCAAGTTCCGGGAAGGAATGCGAGGGAGCGCTGCATGTTGGGAGGTAGTGGCATCACGAGATTCACAAAGGCGAGCAAGCCCACTCCGCATGCTGCGATGAGGAAGGCCGCAAGTGCGGCTGTACGACCGCCGCGGTAGCAAATGCCGATGATGAGGGTGAGTCCAAGTGTGGCAATTGCATTTCGGTAACCACTCATTGTCGAGAGGATGGCTGCCAGGAGAAGCAGGGGGGCCCAACGAAGGCTGAAGCAAGCTCTCAGGGGCGACACAAAAGCGGATAACCATAGTGCTAGGTTTGCTCCCATCGGGCCGAGGTCTCCCCGTTGCGTCACCGCGCCAGTGTCCGAAGAAACACCCTCCATCGCACTTTGCTCGATGTTGGTGCCCCGCGAGATCGCAGCAGCGCCATACCACACTCCCACCTGTGGGAATACGGCGCCAATCGCGATTAGGAGAATGTTTAGCAAGCCTCCAAAGATCGTAAGGGGTACGATCGGATTGAGATCATGAGGATGGATCCGCAGGCCGCTTAGAAATACAGCGGAAACAAAGGAAATCGCAAAAATGTAATAGGCCTTTCCTCCTACCGTATCGCCACCGAAGAGGCTGACACTCACCGGATTTCTCATGAAGACCTGAAGAACGAATAGGGCGAGGAGGAGAATCCAGAATTCTAGTTCGGTGAAGTGAATTCTGAACTCGATTTTACGCATCAAAAGCATCAGGGAGGTAAAACCAAGGAAAAGAATTTGCGACAAAAGCAAGGTGCTTGGCTGTCCCGGAATTCGTAGAGTGAGATCGAGCGATGCGAGGAATGGAATCAACAGCCACACTCGCCGGCCAAGCAGAACGCAGGTGGTGAGAACAATGACTCCGAGAACCCAGGCGACGGTTTCTAGCTGTGCTGTGGCGGCGGTAATGCCAAGGTATAGTGCTGCAAATCCTGCGAGAATGAAGATGATTATGCCTTTGAGCTTGCTGGAGTCCATTGGTGGAGCGATTCTATTTCTTGGGTGGGACGACGCGATGCTTTCTTAGCCGGGCTCGGTGAAGTATGGGGGCGCCCCAGTGGTCCGAGAAGTTAGAGGCCTTGGGTCAATCATGATGGGGCTTCCTGTCGTGAACCGAAGGATGCCTGTTTAGGGCGAAACGTCCGTGGGAACAGTGTGAATGCGGGCGCGTGGACCAGGAGCTGCCGCGCGAAAAGCTGCGATGGCGAGAAGCAGCACGATGGTGGCAACAATGACCGGTCGATAGAATTCCTGGTAGGCGGGGCGGTATTCGAGGAGTATCCGCGATGGAGAAGGGGAAATCGAACGATTGTGTCCGAGATCGATCCTGATGGATTTCTCCTGCGTGCCAACGGTAGGTTGCCAATTGCCGCCATCTGTGGAATACTTCCAACCTGGATTGTGTGACTCGTGTATCGTGACTGAGACCACACCGGGGGGTAGGGCAAGCTGTCTGCGATTCGGGCTGATGAATTCGACCGATGCCGACCTTTTGGAACCATCCGAACACTCGATGCGGGATACATCGGTAAAGGAAGGGTTTCTGTAGAGGATGAATTCCTCAGTTGAAAGAGACATCAACCAGCCTGGAGCAGAACGATCCTGAATATCCGGATCAACGAGGAGATGGGAGATGCCGAATTCGGCACAGCGGACAGGGTCCAGTGGGCCGGGGGCGTATGGATCAATGCGGTCGGGTGTCACGGTCTCGTAACCCTCCGCGAAGCGAATGCCATAGACACTTGGTGTATTCAACTGCATGTAGTCGAAGTCGGACCGATCCAGCAGAAGCACCGTGCCAGGGCCGGTTTCTGCCTTAAGACGAGATGCCCATGCCGGATAGTCATACAGATCCGGGCCTTTGGGGCGTTCGGCAAACGTGATCCAGGTTCGGGAGAAAACGAACAGTTCCCCCATGGTGAAAACGGCCGCAATCACGGCGAGGACCCGGGGATTTGCCGTATTCGAGCCGATCCGCGACACCATGAGGCTTCCTCCCGCAAGGCATGCCAGCAGGGCGAGGTTGGTGGGGTTCCATACCTTGAGGGATTCGAGGAAAATGTCGCAGCGTTCGATCATCCATTCAAGCCGGGAGGATTTTCCCTGCGGAATCTGGGATGTGACAAACGATTCAAGTTTTTGTGCCAGCAGCGGCTGATTCCAGTGGATCAGTGCACTGGCCGTCAACCATGGCACCGCCAGGCATGCGAGGGCGATGAGGGTCCACTTCTGGAGAAGGGGATTCCTGACACGAGTGGAAAGGTGATGGAGATGCCATGCGGCGAGCCACGCCGCCCCCAAGGCGAACACCGCGGTGAAGCGGCTGTAGAGCCATTTGTCGGCAGGGGTGAACGGAAGGATGATCGCGGCGATCATCAGAACCTTGGGTTCGAGCGGAGCGTCCTTTCGTAAACAAGCGGTGGCAGCCAGAACCAAGGCGGTCGCCCCCAGAAACTTGATGTCGAACAGCATGACGTGGAATGCTTTTGTGGCATCCAGGCCTTGGGGGGTTCCCATGATCGTGGGAATGATGCTTGTCGCCAGGGTGGGGAGGGCCCTCAGGCTTTCCGACCATGGCCGGAACGGCATATCCTTTCCTCCGTGGAGGTAGGCAGGCACGGTTTCGATGAAGACGTCCATCGACAGGATGGTTGCCAGAATACCGGAAACCGCATAGGGCACGAGACTGCGGATCAGGCCCCCCGGATTGCGCGCGCCAGGTGTTCCCCACCATCCGGCAAGTGCGACGAAAACGACCAGGAGCAAGATGAACAGGCATGACTGGAGGTGTCCGCCTCTGAATCCGAGGGTGATGAAGAGAATCGACGGCAGGTCGATGATCCGGTTGGCGGACCGGCTCCGGATCAGGGACCAGACGATCCAGGGCGCCCAGCACATGGCACCCAGGACCCAGCGATGATAGATCCAAAGGGTGAACTGCGAGTAGAATCCGAACGCGACGACCCCGATGAGGGCGTAGGCGGCT
>Ga0315904_10004723_pt1 | contig 19269 bp, 21 predicted proteins | sample LakEriMetagenome_6_FD_203529 | JGI IMG/M metagenome (GOLD analysis project Ga0315904, IMG submission 203529) | Freshwater fungal communities from buoy surface, Lake Erie, Ohio, United States - Buoy 12 MA120 | ecosystem: Environmental > Aquatic > Freshwater > Lake | place: USA: Lake Erie, Ohio...
TTTTTTCAATTTTTTATTTTAAAAAAATATCAGTTATGAACCATCATCTCGTCTGATATCCTTTTCAAGGAAACATCTCACTAATTTCTTTCAGGATGACCAAATCTGCATTTTGGATTTTTGCATCCAACTCCAAATTTGCAATCAACCTTCTTCTCGCTGAATGCTAACCTTTCAGGATGACCAAATCTGCATTTTTGATTTTTGCATCCAACTCCAAATTTGCAATCAACTTTCTTCTCGCTGAATGCTGACCTATCTGGAAACCAAAGACCCTCTCCAAATGGATCTTGACTTTTAAGAAAGTCCTCTACATCATCCTCAAACTGATCTTGACTTTTAAGAAATTTATCCAATTCTCCATCAAAGTCCATCTCTTTTACATCACTCTCATCAACAAAACCAGTAAACTCAATCTGATCTGCCTCCTCGATAAACTCATTTGGAACAAACTCATGTGCTGCTGGATTTAGAAACGATGACATCATGCAATCTATTTTGATGTTAGATATATATACACCTTAAATTTTCAATTTTTTATTTAAAAAAAATATTTTAATTACTATTTATAATATTATTATTTCTTTTTCTTCTATATTTAGGAACATCACTAGTTATATAAATATTTTGTTCTCTATTTAATTGTCTCCAATTATTAATATTATAAATAATCAATACAATTATGTATTTTAAAATATTAATATAAATGTTTGTAAATCTAAACATATTATAATATACAGATATATATTCAATTTTTATATTATTTTTGCAATTCCCATTTTTTCACATTCTAAAGCAGATAACCAAGTTTCTGCAAGTAATAATGATGATATAACTTCTCGTGAAAGTTCTGGAATATATTTTTGATATAAATTAATAATATTTTCATGCAATGAATTAATAAATTTCATTTGTGATGCAACATGTGTATAATGTCCAACTGATGCACAAGATAATTCATGAATCATATATGTAGATAATTCAGTAATATATCTAATATCTCCAATTAATGCTATTAATGTTGCTGCAGATGCAACACATCCTGTACATACTGTTGTTAAATGAATTTTATTATTTTTTTTAAGAATATTAATATAATCTATAAATTTAAAACAATCTTTAATTGTACCACCTGCTGAATCTATATACAAAATTACTTTACAACAATTATTATCCTCATTTAATAAACTCTTTTGTTTTTCTATCTGTTTTTCTAATACTGAATTAATTGCATTAATTAATAAATTAATAGATTCACTATTAATTGTAGAATAAAAAAATACTTCATTATTATGATGTCTAACATCTGCTTTATTATTTTCAGATAATATACCTCCCCAACTTATATTTAAAATATTTGTATTAGACATCACTATATATTACATTAAGTTTTATACCATTAGTAGTTTGTTGAAATCCATCTGTTTGAATTTTTTTACTATGAATTAAATCATGACATTTATTACATATTGCTATTAAATTAGCAAAATTATTTTTATGAATATGTTTTATATGACCTGTAGAATTTGCTAATTTTTGTTCCTCAATATGATGTGTTTCATTTGCTATTTTATTTTTACAAATTTCACAATAATCAAGATATACTTTTGAATTATAACGTGATTTTTTATTTATACATATGTTTTCAGGTTTTTGTAAAACATCATTACGAATACTTTCTGCTGTGTTTAAAAATTCAATATCTTTAATAATTGATTTACATACTTCTAAACCATATAAAGAACTACCAGACCCTTCTAATAATTTTCTATGATATATTAAATAATCATTATTTGAATCATATTCTACACTTAAATGAAATATTTGTAGTAATTTATCTTCAATTAATTTATTTATAATATTTAATTCTGTTAATTTATGTAAATGTGTAGCAAATATAAATGATGTATTTTTTTTACATAATTCTTTAATACCTGCACCTACAATAGATAATGCAGAAATTTCTTCTGACCCTGAACATAATTCATCTCCAATTACTAAACTATTTGATGTAATTCTTGTTAATATCTTTTTTAATTCTATTAATTCTACTATAAATGTAGAATACCCTTTCATTAAATCATCACCTGTTGGTATACGAGTAAAAATTTCATTATATGGATAATATGTAAAAGTACTTGCTGGAACAAACATACCAACTTGTGCCATTATAATTGATAAAGCAACTGATTTACCTAAACAACTTTTACCAGAACTATTTACACCATATAATAAAATTCCATTATTATTACAATTTAATTGAATATCATTAGGAACATATTTTTCAAATATACGAATCTTTTCAACAATTGGATGCCGTAATTCTTTAGCATCTATATATGATTTACCTTTATTAATATCTTTAATAATTGGTTTTATATAACAATTTTCAATAGCATTTTTTGCACAAGAATATAACCAATCAATATTTGATATATATTTTGTCATATCTAAAAATACTTCTTTATATTTATTACCTATTTTCTCTAAAAAATCATTATATCTATTTTTAATATTCTCTAATAATAATAATTGTATTTCTTCAATTTTATTATTAATTGATTGTAATTGTGGACATGTTAATTTATATGTATTTTTATTATGATAAACTGAAAAATCAGTCCATTTAATATTTATTTCTCCAAATTTAATATTTTCATTTATTAATAATTTTTCAATATTTTTATAACGACATCTTGTAATTTCTAAATAATAACCATCTCTATCTGTATAATCTACTTTAAAATAATTAATATCTGAATTATTATTTTTATTTACTATATTATTTAATTTTTTAATAAGTTTATTAAAAATATCTTTATTTGTTATTAAATCAGTTTGTAATTTATCAATTTCTGGAAATGCACCTTTTATAAAAATATTTTCAGTTGATATATTTTCAAGATCTATTATAGATATAATTTCATTATATAAATCATCAATAAGATATACTAATTTTATTTCTGGAATTAATTTAATTAAACATTGAATAGAATTTATTGTATCAATAATTTGTTTTAAATTATTTGGATTTAACTTTTTTAAACAAATAAATCTATAAATACGCTCAATATCATAAATATTTTCTAATTTATTTATTAATATTTTTTGTTTATCTTTACATTTAAATAATTCAATAAATAAATCAACTAATTCATATTGTTTATTTAATTCTTCTACATTTATTAAAGGAATCATAAATCTTTCTTTAAATGAACGTCTTCCTATTGCTGTTTTACATTTATTAAGTATATTTTGAAGATTATTAATACCTAATTGATTAGATGAATTATATGCTAATGAACAAGAATTATTTTTTGAAGCTAATTCATTAGGTTGCATAATATTATTTAAAATTTGTTCATTATGTTTATAACAATAATTAAGTGTATAAATAAATGCTATTGTTGCAAGTGGTTTATTCTCTAAAGATAAATATTCATGTGGTGTATAAAAACTATGATCTGGAAAAACTTTTTGTAAAATTTTATTCTGATAAGATATATTAGTCATTTCTTCAGGTAATTGCTCTAATTTATTATTAACATAAATATCTGTTAATTCTAATTTAATTATTAATTCAGAAAATGTAGTAATTGTTAATGTATTTTCACTAATAATAATTACTTCTTTTGGTGAATATATTAAAATAAATTTATATAATTCATCTAATGCAAATAAAGGATCTTTTTTATTTGAATAAATCTCACCTATATATGATTTTCCCGATGTTAAATCTAAAAAAGATATACCTACTGCAATATTTATTTGATTATTTTTACGTTCTTTATATTCTTCAATCATTATTACTAATAACATATTAGTAGTAGATGGATTTACATCATTAATTTTTGTTCCTGGACTAATTATTTCAGAAACCTTTCTTACTTTTTTATCATTATCACATTCATCCATTATTACTATTGTATAATTTGCATCAAGTAATAATTTTAAATATTTATTAACTGCCAATACTGGAATTCCTGCTAAATTATAATTTGATTCATTAATATTTGGATTAGATTTATTACGACGTGTTATTTGAATGCCATTTAAAATTTCAGTAATCTCTTTTAAATTAATTAAAGAATTATCAATACTATACATCTCATAAAAAGTACCTACTTGATATAAAACAACAGTTTTAGGACCATATTCATCTTGATATTGTTTAGTTAATTTAATATATTCTGTAAAAATAGTCATTTTATTATATATCAAATATTTTATAAATTTAAACAAAAAAATAAAATTTAAATATATCATTTTTATTTTCTACAAAATGGACATCTTTCTATTTTAATTTTATTATTTTGACGATTAGTCCATTCATTATGTTCAATCTCCCAATCATATATCTCATCATAAGCATTCCATATATCATTATCTCTATTTGATAAATAAATTTCATATACATCTCTAGAAAATGGAAATTCTGGTTCTATATCAGGATATAAACCAATAAAAACATTATGATAACATTTTTTAAAACAATTAATACATATAAAATGATCACATTTTGGATTAGATATACCCCATACATTATTTTCATAACATATTAAACATTCATCTATTTTTTTTTGTGGAAGTGCACCATGACCACCCTGATTTTTTCCAAATACTACATAACAATTAATACATAAATTATCATGATTCTTTAATATATATTCTGGAACTAATGTATCACATACTAAATAATTTTTACATTGCATTATATGACAGTTTTTATTACAACTAAATTTTTCATTAATACTATAATCATTATGATTATTTCTTTGTAAACATTCTCCATTACCTGAACATTGTTTTGAATATAATAAATAATTACCCATTGGTTTTATATATTTATTAATATTTTACCCTATATTTATTAATTGATAATAATATATTAATTAGTTAATATTATTAATATATTGATAAATTTAATTAAATATTGTCTATGTTAAATACATGGAGTCATTTACTCCCATTACATATTAGAATTCATATAAATACATTTCTAGATCAAAATAATAATTACTATCCAATTATAAATTATAAAAAATATTTAATTAAATATGTAGTAAATGATACAGATGATGATAATATAATTATTAAAAATTATTATAATATAAAAATATTATACTGTAAATGGAATAATTTATTATCGGATAAATGTTTAATTCATTTAAAAAATTTAGAAGAATTATATTGTGGTAATAATATAAATTTTACAGATAATGGATTTATAAATTTAAAAAATTTAAAAATTCTACAATATTGGAGAAATACAAATCTTACAGATAATGCCTTAAAAAATTTAATAAATTTAAAAAGTTTAGATTGTTGGAGAAATATAAATTTTACAGATGAAGGTATAAAATATTTACAAAATTTAGAAATATTGGATTGTGGATGGAATGAAAATATAACTAATAAATCATTAAAATATTTACCTAAATTAAAAACTTTAATATGTGGTAAAAATACTAATTTTAATGATGATGGATTAATATATTTAACTAATTTAGAAATATTAGATTGTTGGAATAATAAAAATTTTACAAATAATGGATTAAAATATTTAATTAATCTAAAAAAATTATATTGTGGTCATAATAATAATATAGGTGATAATGGATTAAAATATTTAACTAAATTAGAATTATTAAATTGTGAATATAATAATACTATAACTGATGATGGATTAAAATATTTAATTAATCTAAAAACATTATATTGTAGAAATAATAGAAATATAACTAATAATGGATTAAAAAATTTAAAAAAATTAGAAGAATTATATTATGGTAAAAATAATAATTTTACAAATGACTTATTTTTATATTTAAATAAATTAAAAATATATGATTATGACTGCCTTTATGTTTCTATATAAACTTATATTAAAATATAATTTTAGCTGTATTAAAACGTGTTCTTGTCCTTGATTCATTAAATCCTTTAATATCTGTAATCCAATTAAATAACTCATTTATTTTTTGTTGATTATTAAATGGTTTATCTTCTGATATATTCCATTTAATTAATTTTAATGCATTTGGACATATTGGTTTTTTAAAATATAAAAATGCCTCATGTTGTTTATGACTTAATTCTGTTATTTTAAATTTTTTAATTACTGATTTAATACCAATCCCTGCTGTTTTTTCTGCAAAATCACATCCTAAAATAATACCAATTTTAATTAAATCATCTTGATTTATTTTAAATTCATCTAATAATGATGATAATTCATATTTATATAATTTTTGTTTATCATGTTTTATCATAATTTTTGCTCCAAATAATAAACAATCTGGATCAGGTGTTAATACTATATCCGCCTTAATTCCATGTAATTTATTAAATGTTAAATAGGCTGCTAATTGTTCTGCTTCATATCCAATTGGTGCTTCTATCCATGGAATATCAAAACAATCTAACATAAATTTTAAATCATTAATCATATAAATTTCTAAACTAAATGATGCTCGCTGATATTTATTTTTATTAATTAAATGATTATTATTATCTAAATTATTATTATCATCATCACTAAATAATTCATGTTCATCTAATAATTGTAATTTTTTTTGTGCAATCTCTTTACAAGAACGCCGTCGCTCAATTTCTATAATCTTTAAACTATTATGTTCTTCACCTGGATTATCAAATACCCATACTTGTTTAGCATCTACCTTTTTTAAATTAAATATTAATGCTAATAATCCATTAATATGATTTGTTGATGTTCCATCTGGTGCAGTTAAAATTGCATTTTTTACAGTTTTAAATGGATGCGCTGTTCTGTGTAATTGATACATTGCATCTACTGCAACAACCTTATTACGCATATCTTTATATTTAACTTCTCCATTATGATTAAATACTTTTGAAAAATTCTTAATTCCCATATTATTATATTATTTATATATATATTCAATTTTAATATACTTTATTAACTAATTTACAAAAAAATAATTATAATATAATATTATCATCTGAAAAATATTGTTCTTCAACTTCTTCAATCATAACAACATAAAACCTTAAAATAATTGCACTATTATCATATATTGATGAATCAATTTCAATAGTGCATATCTTATCAAGTTCAAATGATGAATTAAATTTAATATTTAAAGTATTATTAATACTATGATGTTTAAGAAGATATTCAAGATATCTAAAATGTTTATCATTATTAATTGGAAATTTAAGTAATAATAATAATGACATATCATTTTTATCAATAGTTCTTACAAAAATATTTTGATTATCAATATAGAGTATTGACATTCTAATTATAATAGTATTAAAAAAATCAATTTTTTATTTTCTTGCAATTTTATCAATGCTTAAAATATTAAATTTAAAAATTGTATCACATATATCATCTATAATAAGATGAACTTTACAAGTTTTTTCTACTATATTATCAATTTTAATTTTTCCAAATAATCCATATCCATCAGTAAATGTTTTTTCCAAAAATTTAATATGACATAATAATGATTCAGAATGAAGTATATCCAATGTTGAATGTAAATGTAATATATATTTTTTATTATTTTTATCTATTTTAATTGCATATATGTATTCATCATGTGTATATAAAAGACACTCGTTCCACATTTCTATTTAATATGGTTAATAAAAAATCAATTTTTTTTATATTCAATTATACGAAATATAAATATAATTTCCGTATCATTTAATAAATTTGTATAAAATTTACATAAACAACCTATCATATTATCAATATTAAAAGAATATGATAATCTACCAAGTATACCATTTTTATTTTCAAAATAAGTTTCTTCTAAAAATTTTATATGATTTAATTGTTTTTGATAATTTTCTATTTCAATATCATTTATTTTACATTCCATAATAAAAAGATAATTATCATCATTTATATTACATTTAATTAATATTTTATCTTCCTCTGTATAAAGAATTGATTTTGTCATAATTATTTATATTTATTAAAAAAAAATCAATTTTTTTAACGTTTTAAAGATCTATTATATCCACATATATGATTAGTTGATGCATGTTTAATTCTCTCACTATTAATATCACCATTATCCGTGCTATAATGTACATATTTTAAATTCAATAATTTAAGAACATTTAAACATTCTATACAAGGTTTAGAATTAGTTAAATTACCTGTATTATCAATACGCAATACTATAATTGAATATCCAGAAGTAATCCTTCTCAATTTATTATATAAAATTTGTTTATCTTTCCATTTTTGTAATAAAATACCAATAATATTAGCACTATATGGTGTTAAATTAATTCTAGTGCAACAATGACGAAATAATTCATAAATGGCTGCAATTTCTGCATGAGCAGTTCCGCTTGATAATCCTAATAAATTCTGTCTTAAATGATTAAATTTATAATTTGATATAGGAATATCATTTTTAATAACAACCGCAATATGTTTAGTTCTAATAGTATGCGGATATTCTTTACATTTTTCTATCATATCAATTATGATTGGTGAATTTGAATGCATAATAATGAAATTATTATATATAATTTATTTTCAATTTTTAACTATATATTTTAAAAATTATCAATTTATTGTTTTTTTTATATAAATCTAAACAATGTTTAATGTGTTTTTTAAAACTTCAGGTTAGTTATGTGGAATATCTTTCATTACAAAATAAAGACATGTTTTTTTTAACTAATATCTCATCAATATTTTTTTTTCTATATCAGATATATTTAAGAATATCATTATTAATACAAATTATATATAATTATAATTAAAAAATATCAAGAGGAATATAATATGGATAATTATAATTTAAAACAAAAATATCAAGAGGAATTTAATAATATTATTAAATTGCATACTACTAATATAAAAGATATTGAAGATATATTAAATATTTTTGATGTTACACAAGAGTATGATTTTATATATATGTATAATAATCGTAATAATATTGATAATATAGATATAGAATATATAAATAATACATTTAATTTATTTTATACTTTGAATAGCTATCCTTTACAAAAGGATAAGGAAGGTATAATACATTTTATATTTAGTATGTATTATAAATTAATATATCTATTAAAAATTTATAATAATGTAAAGAATAATCCTAATTCATTATATTTATATGGTGGACTAGAATTATCAACATTTAATTCTGATAATTTGAATATTTTTATTTTGGGTGAATTACATTTTTCAAATATGATTAATATACCAACAAATTGTATTTATATATACGAGTTATTTGAATTGATTATTGAATATTCTATAAAAACATCAAAACATAAAATACATATTTTATTAGAAAATGTATTAGAAAAATTACCATTTATAAATAATAATAATGATGATATTAGTAATAAATTTCTTACAGATTCTAATATATTTTATTATTATTTAAATTTATTTAGAAAATATTTAAATCTAACTACTATGGATTTAGATAATATAAATAGATTTAATTCATTACTTAGATCTTATAATCTAAATGAATCATTAATTAGTAATTTTGTAAATAATGGATTAGATAGAATTGAATTTCATTTTATTGATTATAGAAATTTTATGGAAAATTTATTTAAACAAACAGATATTGAACATTATGATACAACAATACAAAATAATTATTTAATATTTCCTGATAAGTTTCCAAATTATGAAGAAAATAAGTCATGTATTAAATGTTTTTTAAAAGAAATTTTTGATGAAAATGGTATATCTATATATCGTATCTTGTGGGATGAATTAAATTTAGATCAAAAAACTATTGATTTAATTAATCATCATACTAATGACACAAACTATTATACATATTTAATGGATCAAATAGTAATATTAAAATATTTATATTTTAAAAAAAGAGATGAAAATTTTACATTTATATTCTTCGGTGGTGTCGCACATGGTAATAAATATACTAAGTTTATACAAGAATATGAAAATAAAGTATTATGTTATAAAGGTACTAATAGTTTTTCTAATAGATTAACACCACTTCCAAATCTAATAGATAATATTAATTATAATCATAATATAATAAATAAAATACTTACTAAACCAGCATATAAATATAATACATATATATACGATTATATGTATGTATTAAATGAACCTAATATATTACAAAATTTAAGAAATATGTATTATATTTTTGATGATATAGAAATTAATAATCATACAATATCTAAAATTATGAAAAAATTTATTGATAAAAGATTTATTAAATTTTGTAAAAGTAATTATACAGATATAGATGATGAAGAAAAATTATATGGTGGTGCAAATTTACAACAACAGTTAATACAAAAACCTATATTAGAAAAAATAGAATATTATGAAATGAAAAATTCTGTATTATTTAAAGGAAAAACATTTAATGATATAATTGAATGTGTAAAAAAATTATTAGATTATTCAAAAGTTGATATAAATCACGTAGGAGGAAATATTAATCTAAATAAATGGATTAAATTTTTATTATTTTAAATAAAAAAAGTAATATTATTTCAATTATTATTAGTTAAATGTAATTGATTAATTTTATATTTATGTTTAAAATATCTAGACACACAATCATAACATCCCTTCCAATTATTTTCTTCTAATTCAAAATAATTTGTAGAAATAAAATTACATATATTACCATAAAATATATGAATTCCTTCATATTTACATTTAAAGTTTATATTTTTTAAATTAGATTGTAAATCTAAATCAATTTCCTCAGATGTTTCTCTTAATAAAGCATCTAAAAATGATTCATCATTTTCAATTTTACCACAACTACTAATATGAAAACGAATATCCCAATATCTATATTCATTTTTTCCATTATAATTTATAGAACCATCAGGAATATCTATTTGTATTAATACTTTTCTTTTTAAATTTTCTTGAAATAAATTATATAAAAATGGTAATAAACCACAATTATATCTTTTACCAAAAACTTTTCTTCCTACTAATGTCCAACTAATTTCACTATATAATTTTGATTCTCGTTTATTTCCATATATATGACGGATTTCTTTAGAAATTTTAAAAATATATGGAAATTTATCTCTTGCAATTTTAACTAAACGACTTTTAATTTCATCTGCATTTTTATTATATAATTTAGGATCATTGATTTCTTTACTTGTTAATTTTGCAAAAATATCTTTAAATGATAATGCTAAAAGTCCAACTGCTCTATCACTTCCTTTACATAAACGAATATGTTGATAAAATCTATTTTGTATCCAATAATATGATTTTTTATTATAATTATTAACATATTTATCAATTTGATCTGAATCACTATATAAAATTAAACCAACCACATTATTTTTACTTAAATTAGATCTTACATATGTACAAATAGATGCATACTTTCCACATCTGCAAATTATTTTAGAACCCATTTTAATTCAATTTATAAAATAGAATTATCTTAAATATAGTAAATGGATACTAAATTAATCATTTATATTATAATAGTATTATTAATAATAAGAATTTTATATATTATAAAAAGAAAATATGATACAAAAAAACTTAATAATATATATTTAGATATTAATGGCACACCTAATAATGATTTCAAAAAATTTATAGAGTTTAAAGATGCTATAAATAAAAAAAAAGAAAATGCAACTTCATTAGATTATTATAGATTAGGATCATTATATGATTATGTTAGAAATGATAATAAAAATGCAAGTTATTATTATAAATTAGGATTACAAAATATTAAAAAAAATACTAATGATGTATCTAATAAATATGTAATAAATAAAATTCAAGATAGACTTGATTTAAATAATTTTTATACACAGAATAATTATGTTGAAGAAACCCCTTTAGAAAATAAAGATGTTCTTGAAATTAAACAACAATTAAACGAAATTAAACATCATTTATCTGAAATTAAAGATAAAGATAAAATTAAAACAAAATGGATTAGTGATTCACAGAATGTTCATGATACTAATATAAATCAAGAAATTGTAAAACAATTTAATGAATTAAAAAATAAAATACATATTTCTGAATGGAGACCTCTTCAAATTTCTAATTATATAATTGAACATAAAGAAGACTTTCCTAAATATGAACAGGATAAAATACCAATTGCTATTAATATGTTAGATTATATTAATAAATATAATCCAATAATAGGTATTTTAGAAATATCAGAATCAATTTTTATAGGTATAATCTTTACATATATTATAAATGAAAAAAATGAAACTAAAAAGCAAATAATGCTTGAAAATTTTATTAATAATTTATATGATATGAATCCAAAAAATGAAACACCAGTATGTATAAATGGACGAATTACTCGTGCTCTTTCAACATTAGCATTTCCAGAATCCAATTCTGATTTAGGTATTTTAAAATCTAAACAAGTAATTCAAAATGAAATTTTTTCACGTGTTGGTGATTTAAGAAAAAAAATATTAGAAAATACACCCCAACAAATAGTTAATGATTATAATTTAGATAAAGATACTCAAGAAGTTATTAACTTAAAATCACAGATTATATTATCAATTGATAAAGAAATATTATCTGATTATAAAATTAATGGTTTATCTGAAATCCGTAAAGAAATTATAGATAATATATAAAAATATTAAAAAGTTAATTTATTACGACATATTGGACAAGAATTTTTTTGTTTATTCCATTTATAAATACAATCTATATGAAATATATGATCACAATTAGTTTTTAACACAATAACATTCTTTTCAAATTTATCAAAACAAATGGTGCATGGATCATCATGGTTAAAATGCTCATTTGTTAAAAAACAATTAATATTACCATATTTAAATTCAGAAAATATAAATCCGTGTGACCATAATTTCTTAAATCTTTCTTTTATTTTTACAGGTGTATTATTTAATTTATTTTTAATAAAATGTGCCTCTTTTTTAATAATTTGATTAGATATAAAATTTATACATAATTTTTCAAATTCAGGATCATTCCAATCAATATTATGAAATTCTATATTTAATATATTTGTATTATTATCATAAATCCATTTATAAAAATTTTCTGTTTTTTGAATTAATTTAAATCCATAATTATTAATCCATTGTAGATTATTAACAGAAAAATCTACTGAATTAACTTCAGTACATTTAACAAAATCAATCATAAATATAATATCTTTTCCTATACAAGAATTAAAAACAATTTCTACACTAATAATATATTGTGAATATTCATTATATTCTATTTTATTTTTCTTATATATTTTTTTTACATTTAATAAATTTCTAATATTTCTAATAATAAGATTAGCATGCTCAAGTGATTTAACTTGAATATCAAAATCATTAATTAAAAGAGAACCATAATTATCAACAATTTTTATTAATGAATTAAATTTATATTTATTTTGTAATAAAGCAGAACATGGTACTAAATAATCACGAACAATACCACCAAAAATAGAATATGATTCAGATATTAATAATTTTAATAATGTTTGAAAATTAATAAACCATTCTAATGTTTCTGGTGTATTAATATTATCTTTAGTAATTAACATTAATTATTTTATATAATATTATATTTTTATTATTTAATGTATATTTTTATTATTTAATATATATTTTTATTATTATAAATATTTCTATTATAATTATTTCTAATAAATAATTTAATAATTTGTGGAATTGTATTATTAATCCAATCATATTTATTATTATCTATAATAATTGGTTTTGGATAATATTTTTTAATTTTAACTTCTTTAGGAATTGATTTTAAAATTTTCTTATATTTAATTAATGCAAAAATAACTATTCTTAATGAATTAAAATCATTAAGTTTAACATATTTGCAAGCAGTTTCTATTAATTTAATATTTCTAATTATTTCAATTTCTAAATAACAACTCATTTTTTTATTTAATAAAAAAAATCAATTTTTATATATGTAATTTAATATGTAGTAAATAACCAACTCAAATATGGTGCAATTTTCATAATCCATTCCATTGTTTTTATATCAATTAATATTGGTTCAATATTATGAGAAACAAAATATCCATTCAATTTAATTGAAGCAGTATCTGCATTTTTTAATGCTTCAATTACATATAATATAGAATATTTATTTGTCATACTTACATTTACACATGCTATTGTTAATTCAAGACAAGCAACATTATAATTAATTTTTGCAATATTATAATCACTCATTTTGATATAATATAATTAATAAAATCAATTTTTTTTATATATTAAATCAAAACCAATTTTAGTTGCTGTATTTTTATGTGTATTTATAATATCATTATATGTAATAATATGAATTTCTCTAATTATATTTTTAAATTTATTATTATAATTATTTAATTTTGATAAATTATTTTGAATTAATTTAGTATCTTCTAATTTATTTAGAAATTCAAAATAATGTTGTTCATTAATAAAATATAAAGTTGTAACTAATTTACAAAATTGATGAATTGTATAATTTTTATTTTTAATAAAATAAAAGTAAAATAATTGTGAATCATCATTATATTTTATCCAAGCAGGTGAAATTAAATTAAATACAAGATCTGATTCTAAATTATATTGAAGTAATCCATATTTTTGATAAAAATCATCTTCTGTTATATCATTATATTCATTCATTAATAATTCTAATAACCATTTATCAGAAACTAAAATAACTTGAACTGCCTTACCATATAATAATTCATATGCATTAATAGTTAATTGATTTGTTGAATCTTCTGGATCAATAATATCATTAGAATATAAAACATCTTTAATATTTTGTAAATAATTATTCTCATTAATAAGATAAGTATTGTCTATAAAATATTTTAATAATTTATCATTTAATTTTTCATATGCTTTTTCCATATCTATATTTTCTTTTTGAAGAAGTGAATACTCTTCTTGCTTAATTTTAAGTTTTTTTAATGTATTTTCTTGAACAATTTTAATTTCATTAACTTCTAATTTTAATAATTTAATATAATCATATTCTAAATCTAAATAATATTTACGAATTAATTTTGCTTTAGGTGATTTGCTCATAATCATACATAATTCTTTAAATCCTTTATCTGAAAACCAAGGTATTTTAATTCTAATATCTCCATCTAAATTATTTTTGTAAATATAATCAGCATCATAATCTATATCAGATGTTGCTTCTCTAAAATAATAATTATTAGAATCAAGAATTCTACGCTTAAAATTATCACGAAAATGTTTAGTATCTTTATATTCTATTCTTAACCATTTTAAAGCACGAGGTAATGATATAAAAAATCCATTTCTATTTTTTTCAGTAATTGCTAAAAATTCAGTTTTAATATCTTCTTTAATATTTTCTAAAGCTATTTGAAATTGTTCATCTGTTTCATTAATTGAAATTAAAATATTATCTGTCATAATTATGTATTTGTAATATAAAAAAATTCAATTTTAAGATGGTCGTCAGTTTTTGACGACTATCCGCCCAACCAAAATAGATGGTCGTCAGTTTTTGACGACTATCCGCCCAACCAAAATAGATGGTCGTCAGTTTTTGACGACTATCAACCCAACCAAAAATTAAAAATTCTAAATATTTAACCAAGAGATGGTCGTCAGTTTTTGACGACTATCCGCCCAACCAAAAATTAAAAATTCTAAATATTTAACCAAGAGATGGTCGTCAGTTTTTGACGACTATCCGCCCAACCAAAATAGAAGGTCGTCAGTTTTTGACGACTATCAACCCAACCAAATATTAAAAATTCTAAATATTTAACCAAGAGATGGTCGTCAAATTTGACGACCATCTCAATATTAATTTTCTATGTTTAAAAAATTAATTATGATAATTTTATTTAGAAAAAAAATATTGAATTTTTTAGGTGTATGTTAAAATCAAAAATGTCGAATCCAATACTTGTTGTAAAAGTGTGTTTTGCAGAAAATGTTTCTTTTGAAGAAATTTCAAATTGTATTGATAATTATTCCATTCATAATGGATTACTATCAATTCCAGAGAATACTACTATTCCAGATACATATATATCACCAATGTCTTCATATAGAAGAAATAACACAGTGAATATGTATATGCGATCCATAGAAAAAGAATCAAAAAAAAATTGATTTTTTTGTTTGTATAATAACTTACAATGAGTGATTTAGAAAAACTTCTTTTGATTTCTATAATTGATACTCTGATAAAATTGTTGATATTGTAATATCAATAATTTTTTTTAAATATTATCAATTAATATTCTATCATCATGATTAGCAGAATACCAATGTATTTCATCATTCTTAAAATATCTTTCTTCAATAATATTCCATATATTTGTTTCCCAAGTTAATTTTAAATCAGGTAAACTACAAAATTCATCAATTGTAATTTTAGAATAATCATAAAATGATTGAATGTATTTTTTAGGTATAATAAGAATACCACCACAAAATCTCCAATTAACTTTATTAACTGAAAATGCATGACCTTTTTTCCAACATCCAGGAATTGTAATTTTTTCAAATTTTTTTTCATTAATTAATTTTAATTTATTAATAAAATTTTCAATATTATTAATAATTTTTAAAATACCAAAATCTACCCAAACAAAAGTATCATTATCTGAAATTTCAGATGCTTTTAATACAAATTCTATTTTACTATTCATTAAAGATAGAAATTCTTTTGTATCTTTTTTAGGACATCTAATATTAGGTAATTCACCATTATATGCCATACATAAATTATATAATTCAAATGATTTAAGATCTAAACCAATAACATTTACAGAAGAAAAAACTTTAAAATGTTCAACTAAATTAGGTGCTGTAAATAAAATAATAGGAATACCACTATTACCTATTTTGTAAAATAAATCAAAATATTTAGTAAAATTTTCTGGTTTATTATAAATATCATAAAAACATGTTACAATCATAATACTATATTAATATTACTAATTAATATAGAAATAGTTAAAAATTAATAAAATTTAAATTATTAAGTGGAACAGAAATATGACCAGGTCTATTATCATTTTGTGAAAATACAAAATATACAGTATTTCCACTAATATTCATACCAATACAATATTCAATTGCTAATTGTTTAAAACAAAAAGGTAATGTATATTTTTCTGGTTTCATATTATCACGATTAAATTGCACTAAACAATGATAATAAACACGTGGTGTAGAATATCTAACAAAATGAGTAATTCCCCATAATTTATTATTATAATCACATAAATTAGATGAACCACGGATTCTACCAAAGAAGTCTGGAGTATTATATGTAGTATGAATATTAAGTTTATTATTTGAATCAATAGCACCAATTGTTAAAGGACACCATCCATAAATAAAATTCATCTTATTTTTTGCTTCTTTATTTTCTAAAGCATATTCAGGAACATAAATCCAATTTTTTTCACAAGATGAATTTACAGGTGGTTGAATTGGTATAACATTATCAATTTTATGTTCTTCATAATTATAATCACCCATTCCAATAACAATATGATCATCATTAGTAATATTTTTAGAAGATGCTGTAAATTTTACTTTACCTTGAAAATTAAATAAACGAATATCTTCTAAACCTTCAATATTACTAGGAAATGTATTTTCTACATGTTCATCTATCATAAAAACTTCTGATGTAGGTAAACATTTAGAATTTAAATAAACAAATCCATTTTTAGTTCTAACTTTACCATCAGAAGATCTCATATGATATGCACCATATTTATCAATAGAATAATTAACATATCTAACATTCATTAAAAGTTTATCTTGAAATGATAAAATATTACAGGATGATGCTTGATATTCTTTATAATCTTGGAAAAATAATCTAGTATATTCTCCTTTATAAACATCACTATCTAACGCTTCAATATAATAATGCATATTATTCCACACATTATGAAGATTAAATGGAATTTTATTATTAATATAATTAACTAATTCTCCTAAACTTTTACTTTTAAATTTATTATTAATATAAAATGCTAAAATAGTATTTTCATATTCAAATAAACCATTATAAACAGAATGTTCTACAAATAAAATATCATCTTTTGGATACTTAATATTTTTTCCTATTAAATAATAATAATATGCCTTATAATGTTGTGAAGTTTCTCTAAAATATTTAACAAGATAATAAATTGGTTCTGCCCTATGTTTACGGCGTTCCCATGCTTTAAGCATCCATTCTTCCATTTTAATTGGATTATTTAAATTATGATAACATTTTCCAATTTGATAATGTGAATACCAAACCTCTTCTTCCCATCCACCTAATTCAATTCTTTTTTTATAGTATTTAATAGATTCATCATATACACCAGTATTTAAATAACTTTGTGCTAAATAAAAATGAGAACGTTGATTTTTTGGATCTTTTTTCAAATCTTCAGTAAGTAATCTAATATCACGAGTAAATTTATCTGATTTACATCCCCCATCATTAACATCTTCAATATAAATAATATCTTCAGTAAGTCTTCCTCTTGGTGATCCATTCCAAAATTCATGAGTCACACCAACACAAGTCCAATCAAAACTACATTGTAAAAATCTCATATTATAATATGTTAAATTTCCATTTTTTTGAACAATACTATATCCTGGTAAAGTTAATTCTACATTTTTAAATTGTTCACTTGGTTTAATTATCATATCTGCATCAACTGCTAAAGCATATGTTTTACTACTATCCCATTTTAATTCTTTACATAATTGTTGTGTTTTTTTAAAACTAACCGTACGATTATATCCAAAATTCTTAAATGGTTCAACTGAAATTTTATATGGTTTACCACATTTAGATAATACCTCTTTACAAATTTCAATAGTATTATCTGTTGAACCAGTATCTAAAATTGAAATAGCATCTACAATATCTAATGCATTATTAATACATCTTTCAATAATTTTAGATTCATTTTTAATCATTAACATAAAAATAATTTTATTCATCTTTTTTTAACTTGTGTATTATAAACCATATATAATATAATTAAATATTAACCATTATATTTTTTTGTATTATTATAAAAAAAAAATATTAATTTTTTTTAAATATTTAATTATTAATAATTTTAATTTAAAATGCAACACATTTTTTACAACGCCAAATTGGTAAATTTGGACTTGGACTTGGACTTGGACTTGGACTTGGACTTGGACTTGGACTTGGACTTGGACTTGGACTTGGACTTGGACTTGGACTTGGACTTGGACTTGGAC
>Ga0315904_10004724_pt1 | contig 19268 bp, 19 predicted proteins | sample LakEriMetagenome_6_FD_203529 | JGI IMG/M metagenome (GOLD analysis project Ga0315904, IMG submission 203529) | Freshwater fungal communities from buoy surface, Lake Erie, Ohio, United States - Buoy 12 MA120 | ecosystem: Environmental > Aquatic > Freshwater > Lake | place: USA: Lake Erie, Ohio...
CTCAGCCACACGACGGAGTCTGCCACGAGAACCGAGGACAACGCAGCGCGGTGGCCGGTTCACTGATCGCATGGACCACGTCGATCTCCTCCGCACCATCACCCGCCTCGTCCGCGACGCCGGCCCCGCAGCCGCGCTCGACACCCTCCGCCACACCCGCCCGGATCTCGCCGCCAGCAGCCCGGTCGGCGGCAGCGGCTACCACGACACGCTCGCGGTGTTCCACGTGTGGGCGGTCGACCGGCTCGTCGCGGCCGGCCTCTCGGACGCCGCGATCCTGTGGCACCCGCTCACCGACGTCCGCTCCCCGCTGTCGTGGTGGGACGCCGACACCCTCGTGAGCATCGAGGCTCGCACCCACGGCGTCGCCTCCACCCTGGCCGAGGCGTGGGAGCCCGCCCCCGTCGTCCGCACCGAGGCGCTCGCCGCCTGAGGACGGCCGGGCGTCAGATCTCGTGGGCGATGGGCAGGGTGACCACGGCGGTCGTGCCCTCACCGAGCGAGCTGTGCAGCTCGAGCGTGCCGCGCATCTGCTCGACGTAGTTGCGTGACATCGTGAGACCGATGCCCATGCCGGGCTCGGTCATCTGGTCGTCGCCGAGACGCACGAACGACTGGAACGCCCGCTCGATCTCGTCGGGCGAGATCCCCGGTCCGGCGTCTCGCACCGTGAGGCGGCACAGGCCGTCGACCACGAACGCGTCGATCTCCACGATCCCGCCCTGCCACGCGTACTTCAGCGCGTTCGACACGAGGTTGGCGAGCACCTTGCGGAGCATGTGCTCGTCGGCACGCACCACGACGCCGTTGAGGCTGGCGCCGATCACGAGCTTGACGCCGCGGGTGGCGGCGATGGAGCGGTGCTCGATCAGCGCACGCTCGATCGCGAAGCGGAGCGGAATCGGGCCGAGGGAGACCGCGTGCTCGCCGGAGGCGACGCGCCCGATGTCGAGCAGGTCCTCGACGAAGGTGAGCAGGCGGCGGCCGCTCTGGTCGATCTGGTCGATCGACGCCGACGCGGCCTCGGAGGTCGTCTCCAGGCGCAGCAGCTCGGCGAACCCCAGGATCGCGTGCAACGGGGTGCGCAGCTCGTGGCTCATGCGGGCGATGAACTCGTCCTTCGCGCGGCTGGCTCGCTCGGCCACGTCGAGTGCGGCACGGATCTCGCGGTCGCTGTCGCGGCGGGCGAGCACCACGCCGATCGCGCCGGCGATGGCCGTGACGATCTCGACGGTCTCCTCGGTCCAGCGACGCGACTCGCGGAGGTGGTTGAAGCCGATCAGGAACCGCAGTCGCCCACGCATCACCATCGGCACCTGGAGCACCGACTTCACGCCGAAGCGGCCGAACGAGATCTTCTCGGCCAGGCCTTCGTCGGGCATGTCGTCGAGCGCCGCCGCGTTCAGCACCTCCCCCCGCTCGGCGAGGCCGACCGACCACGGGAAGTCCGCGACCGCGAGGTTGTGGATCGTGTCCTGGTGGGACTCCACCCCCGGCCGGCACCACTCGTGGCTGTTGCGGAACGTGCCGTCGTCCTCGTACATCGTGATGTACGCCCGGTCGGCGTCGTCGAGAGTGCCGAGCGTGCGCAGCACGTCGACGATCGTCTCGTCGAGGTCGTCGTCGGAGGACATGACCAGCTGCAGCGCGAGGCGCGCGACGACGTCCGTCGACTCCGACCGCGCCACGGTCGCCACGGCCACCACGTCCGGCACCATCCGGTAAGTCTGGCGACCACGCGAGGTGTTCGGCAAGGGCGCAGCGTGAAAGCTGATGGAACGTTCATCCGGCTTCATCTCGCTTGATCCGATCTTGATCCGATCCGTGTTTTCGTGTGCAGGCCCTGTGGGCGGCCGGCTCGCCACGAGGTCGCCGTCGGACGATCGTGCACCGCGTGGTGGGCGCGTCGTGCACGCGTGTGGCGCGCCGACCCGCCGACCGGACGGTCGTCGTGGCCGGAACCGGTCGCGACGAGCGCCCGGCACCGGATCTTGATCGTTCCTGAACCCGACACGGATCTCCTCCCGATGCACCCCGACGACGCTCACGGCATGACCATCGCCCGGACGAACCCGGTGGTCGGCGACGACCCCGTCACCGCGGCCATCATGGGCGCCGTGCGAGCGGACGGTGCGTCGGGCGGTGTCGGACCGGACGATGCTCCCGAGCCGGTCGCGAGCCAGGTGTGGCGCATGGTGTTCGAGCGCTCGCCGGTGCCGTTGTCGCTCGTCGACGTGCACGGCCGGCAGCTCGCCGGGAACGAGGCGTACGCACGGTTGCTCGGGTACGAGCCGCACGAGTTGGGGGCGCTCGACGTGCGCCAGATGACCCGCGACGCCGACCAGGCCTGGACCCGGACCTATCTCGGTCGCCTCGCGTCGGGTCAGCTGCCGAGCTACAGCACCGAGAAGTCGTTCGTGCGCAGGGACGGGTCGACGGTACGGGCACGGCTCGACGTCCGACCGCTCGTCGTCGACGGCCGTTGCGTCGCGCTGCTCGGATCGCTCACGCCCGTGGTGGACCGCGCGCCGCTCGGCGAGGGGCGATTGCGCAAGGTGGTGGAGAACCTCCACGACACGATCAGCGTGGTCGACGTCGACGGCCAACTCGTCGAGACGACCGGTCGTTATCGCCCGATCATGGGCTACCCCGTCGAGTTCTGGGAGCAACGCACGATCTTCGACCTGCTCGTCGAGGACGACGTCCCGCGCGTGCTCGCGTTGCGTGAGGAGGTGCTCGCACGTCCCGGTGAGACGGTGAGCACCGAGGTGTCGGTGATCAGCGCGCTGGGTGGGGTCGAGGTGCTCGAGGTGCACGCCGTGAACCTCCTCGACGACCCCGACATCCGCGGCATCGTGCTCACGTCGCGCAACGTCACCGAGGACCGCCGGATGGTGGAGGAGCTCCGCTCGAGCCGCGACGACGCCGTGGCCGAGGCCGAGCTGCGCTCGCGCATGCTCGCCACCGTGAGCCACGAGCTGCGCAACCCGCTCCACGCCGTGCAGGGCATCTCGGAGCTGCTCGCCACGAGTGACCTGCCGGTCGCCGAGCGACAGTTGGCGGGCACGATCAACCGCCAGATCCGTGATCTGACGCGGGTGGTCGACGACCTGCTCACCTCGTCGCGCCTCGAGCTCGACTCCGTCCGGCTCGAGGAGGAGGTCGTCGACCTGCGCGGACTGCTGGGCGACGTCGTGGCGATCGCCCGGACGGTCGCGGTCGACGGTGTCGACGTGGTGGCGCTCATCGACCCGGCGATCCCGGACCGTCTCGTCACCGATCCGGTCCGGTTGCGCCAGGTGCTGTCGAACCTCGTCGGCAACGCCGTGAAGTTCACGTCCGCCGGGCGCGTCCGGCTGCTCGCGGCGATCGAGCACGGCCGGCTGGTGATCGAGGTCTGTGACTCCGGTTCGGGCATCCCCGAGGCCGAGCTCGCGACGATCTTCGAGCCGTTCCGATCGGCCTCCACCGCAGGGCGGGGCGCCGGTGCCGGACTCGGGCTGTCGATCGTGCAGCGCATCGTGGCGCTGCTCGGCGGCACCATCGACGTCTCCAGCACGATGGGTGTGGGGTCGACGTTCCGCGTGGTGCTGCCGGTCGAGGTCGCGCCCGAGGCCCCGAGCACCGAACCCGGCGAACTCACCGAACCCGGCGAACTCACCGAACCCGTCGAACTCACCGAACCCGTCGAACCCGGCGTGTCGGTCGCCGTCCCCGCGGTGCCTGCACCGCCCGCGCCCGCCGTCGCCGCGGGCCCGACCGTGCTCGTGGTGGAGGACAACGCCGTGAACCAGCAGCTCGCGCGGGCGCAGCTGCGGACCATGGGGTACGACTGCCGCGTCGTCCCGAGCGGTGAGGAGGGCCTGGACTACCTCGCGACGCCGGCCGGTGCCGCGATCGAGGTCGTCCTGATGGACTACCACCTGCCGGGGATCGACGGCCTCGAGACGACACGCCGCATCCGCGCGGCGGAGCGAGACGGTCGGCGGGTCGCGGTGATCGGCGTCACGGCCAGCGCGTCGCTCGCCGACCGCGAGAGCTGCCTCGCTGCGGGCATGGACGACTACGTGCCCAAGCCCGTCGGCCTCGCCGACCTCGGGGCGGCGTTCGAGCGGGTGGCCCCGATCCGCCGGGCGATCCGCGACGCCGCACCACAGGACGCCGCACCACAGGACGCCGCACCACAGGACGCCGCACCACAGGACGCCGCACCACAGGACGCCGCACCACAGGACGCCGCACCGAAGGTGGCCCCGTCCGAACCGGTCGGGACGCCGGGCGTCGCGCAGCACGCGAGCGTCGACCTCGGGGTGCTCGCTGAACTGGTGGACGAGCTCGGCGACCGCACGATCGTGGCGGACCTGGTCGCGACCTTCCTCGACGAGCTCGACGGTCGACTGGCGGCGATCGTCGAGGCCCATGCCGCCGACGACCGCGCCCAGCTCCGCCGGCTCGTGCACACGATCACCTCGAGCGCACGCCTGCTCGGCGCCGCCTCGCTGGCCGACCGGTGCGCCGACTTCGAGGAACACCGGCTCGATGCGCCGGCCCTGCTCGCCGCGGGCGACGCGGTGCGGACCCAGCTCGTCACCTGGTCCGCGACCTGACCGCCCGTCCGGGCGTTCACCGGCGGATCGCAGCGGTGAGTGTCGCGCCGCCTCGACGTTCGGCCGGTGATCCGGCCGGTGATGCGGCCGGTGATGCGGCCGGTGCGGTGACCGGGACCTCGACCGGTGCTGCCGGGACGGTCAGGTGGTGATGCCGTAGCCGACGCCGCGCACGGTGCGCACGACGCTCTTCGCGCCCGGACGATCGATCTTCTTGCGGAGGTTCGCGACGTGGACGTCGACGACGTGATCGTCCGCGTACCAGTCCGGGCCCCACACGCGCTCGAGCAACTGGGCCCGGGTGAAGACCACCTTCGGGCTCGCGCTCAGCGTGTCGAGCAGGTCGAACTCGATGCGCGTCAGATCGACGAGCTGGCCCGCGATCTCGACCTCGCGTGCCTCCGGACGCACGGTCACGTGGCCCACCATGCGCTCGGCCGATGTCGTCTCCGCGACGCGCGGTCGCCGGAGCAGCGCTTCCACGCGTGCGGCCAGCTCGCGGGGCGAGAACGGCTTGGTCACGTAGTCGTCGGCGCCGAGCTTGAAGCCGAGCAGCTTGTCGATCTCGTCGTCGCGGCCGGAGAGCACGAGGATGTAGGCGTTGGAGCGCTCGCGGATGGTGCGGCACAGGTCGAGGCCGTCGCCGTCGGGCAGCGTGAGATCGAGCACGATCAGGTCGGGCGCCGTGGCGGCGAGGGCCTCCACTGCGTCGGCGATGGTGGTGGCGGTGCGTACCCGGTGGCCGCCCTTGCGCAGGATGGCCGTCACCATCTGGGCGAACTCGGGGGCGTCTTCCACCACGAGGACGTCGGCTTCGCGCACGGGCGCGAACCTCCCTGTGGTGCCTCCGGCTACCGGCATGGTGCTCGGTGCCGCGCTCGTGACGGACGGGGCGGTCTCCACGGGAGATGATCGTCCGGTGCGGCGCCGGTGCCGCAGGGGTCCGCCGAGGTGGCTCGCGCGCTCCGTGGTCGACCACCGCGTGACGACGTACGTCACGTCCCGTTTCGTGGCTCCGCTCCCGGGACCACACCTAGCCTCGGCGGTCATGCGTGTCGCGGTGGTCGGCGGTGGTGTCTCGGGGCTGGGGTCCGCGCTCGCGTTGGCGAGGCAGGGCCACGACGTGGAGGTGTTCGAGCGTGACGACACGCCGATGCCCGCCACGGCCGACGCTGCGTTCGACTGGGATCGCCGTGGGGCACCGCAGGTGCGCCACAGCCACGCGTTCCTCGCCCGTCTCCGCAACATGCTGCGCGACGGCTACCCCGACCTCCTGGAGGGTGTGCTCGCCCAGGGAGCGACGGAGATGCGCTTCGGCGACGACCTGCCGCCCACGCTCACCGGCTTCGTCCGCGAACCGGGCGACGACGACCTGGTGATGCTCGCCTGCCGCCGCACCACCTTCGAGTGGGTGCTGCGCCGCGCTGCGCTCGGCGAGGGACGGGTGACGTTCCGTTCCGGCGTGGCCGTCGACGGACTCGTCCGTGCCGATGAGCCGGGCCGGCCCCGCGTGGTCGGGGTGCGCCTCGCCGGCGGTGGCACGGTGGACGCTGACCTCGTCGTCGCGAGCGGTGGCCGTCGCAGCGTGGTGCCGGAGTGGCTCGAGCAGATCGGCGCACCGCCCGTGCGCGAGGACGTCGAGGACACCGGCATCGTCTACTACTCGCGGTTCTACCGGCTGCGCCCGGGTGAGTCGTACCCGCCGCGCACCGGCCCGATCGGCGGCGACCTCGGCTACCTGAAGTACGGCGTGTTCGTGGGGGACAACGGAACGTTCTCCGTCACCCTCGCCACCCCGGTCGACGACGAGCAGCTCCGACGGCTCCTCACCGATCCCGATGTGTTCGACACGACGGCACGGAACCTCGTCGCGACCGCGCCGTGGCTCGACGGGCGAGCCGAGCCGATCACCGGCGTGCACGCGATGGCGGGCCTGCTCAACCGCTGGCGCGAGTACGTCGTGGACGGCGAGCCGGTCGCGACCGGCCTCGTGCCCGTCGGCGACGCCGTGCTCTGCACCAACCCGCTCTACGGCCGGGGGTGCAGCACCGCGTTCTGGGGTGCGCACCTGTTGGCGCGCGCAGTGGAGGCGTTCGGTGACGACACCCGCGAGGTCGCGCTCGCGTACGACGCGTCGCTGCGGTCCGAGATCCACCCGTGGTACCGCGCCGGTGTCGAGCAGGACGCCGAGGCGCGACGCGTGGCCGAGGCGATCCTCGCCGGTCGCGACCCCGACGCCGACGCGAACGACCCGCGCACGTTCATGCGCGGCGTCTTCCGCGACGGTCTGCTCCCGGCGATGCGCACCGATGCCGTGGTGCTGCGGGCGTTCTTCCGCAGCTTCAACCTGCTCGAGCGTCCCGATGCGATGGCCACCAACGCCGACGTCGGCGCCCGCGTGCTCGCCGTGTGGCAGATGCGCGACCAGCGCCCGCCCGAGCAGCCGCTCGGTCCGCGCCACCGCAGCGACCTCCTGGACCTGATCGCCGCCTGACGCGAGCGCCGGTCCGGCGCCGGTCGGGCCGTGGACGCGTCAGTCGACGGCCTCCTCCACTGCGTCCTCCACCGCGTCCTCCACTGCGTCGACGGCCTCGTCACCCACCCGGTCGAGCGCGTCGCGGGTGGCCACCACCCCCGGCATCCCCACCAGCAGGGTGTCCTCCACGGAGCTGTCGTCGATGACGAGCCAGATGATCACGCCGACGATCGCACCGACGAGCGGGAACAGGACGAACGCCCACAGCTGCTCGAGCGCTCCCGTGTCGGGATCGGCGAAGAGCGCCGTCGCGATGCTGCGCGCCGGGTTCACCGAGGTGTTGTCGACCGGGATCGCCACGAGGTGCACGAGGGTGAGCGTGACGCCGACGACCAGGCCGCCCATGCCGGCCGGGATCCGGCCGCCGGTCGACGCGGCGAGCACGACCACCACGAGCAACGCGGTGAGCACGATCTCCACGACGATGGCCGAGCCGAGCCCAGCGTACTGACCCGACCAGAGGTTCGCCGCGAACTGCCCGCGTTCGAAGTCGTCGCGTCCGCTGGCGATGCCGAACACGATCGCGGCTCCCGCCACGCCTCCGATCAGCTGGCCGATCACCGCGAACACCGCGTGGGTGGCGGTGACCTTGCGGCTCACGAGCAGGGCGAGCGTGACGGCGGGGTTGATGTGGCAGCCCGACACCGGCCCGATCACGTACGCCATGATCATGAGCGACAGGCCGAACGCGACGCTGATGCCGAGCAGGCCGACGCCCGGGGCGAGGATCGCGGTGCCGGGTCCGCCGATCACGAGCACGGCGGTACCGAACAGCTCGGCCGCGAGCACGCGGCCGTGGTTCGCGCGCGGGTTCCCTGGTGTGCTGGCAGGCATGCCGTCACCCTATGCGGCTGGTTCCACCCGCCCGGACGAGCGCCCGAGCGAGCGCGCGGACGAGCGGTCGGCGGCGGTACCGTCACGGTGTGGCTCCGCGGCGGCGCACCGACACCCATCTGGTCACCCGCGTCGATGCCGGTGGCGCCCGCCGATCGCCCGACGAGCTGATCGTGGAGGAGCCGATGACGATCCAGCTCGACGGTCACCGGGTGGCCACCACGATGCGCACGCCCGGTCACGACTACGAACTCGCGGCGGGCTTCTGCCACACCGACGGTCTGCTGGGTGGCGCCACGATCCTCGGCGTGCGGTACTGCGCCGACGGCGCGGCGAGCCAGAGCGAGTTCAACGTGGTGACGGTGGAGACCGGTGGGCGTGCGCCGGTGCCGACGCCCCGGCTCGGCAACACCACGTCGAGTTGCGGCCTGTGCGGCAACGAGGCGATCGACCAGCTGTGCGAGGTGCTCGCACCGTTGCCCGACACCGACCCGATCCCGCTCGGCGTGCTCGCGGCGATGCCCGAGTCCGTGCTCGGCAGCCAGGGGCTGTTCTCGGCCACGGGCGCGGTGCACGCGGCGGCGGCGTTCTCGCCCGAGGGCGAGGTGCTGCTCACCCGCGAGGACGTCGGGCGCCACAACGCCGTCGACAAGGTGATCGGACGGATGCTGCTCGATCGGAAGCTGCCGGCCACCGGTCTCGGGCTGTTCGTCAGCGGCCGCGCGAGCTTCGAGCTGGTGCAGAAGGCCTGGGCCGCGGGGTTCTCCACGCTGGTCGCGGTGAGCGCCCCGACGAGCCTGGCCGTCCAGACCGCCCGGCGTGCCGGGCTGCGCCTGGTGGGCTTCACCCGCGGCGACCGGCTCAACGTGTACGCGCCCGAGCGCATCACGGACGACCCGCGGTGGGGTTCGCTGGCCGACGGCTCCTAGCCTGGTGCCATGAGCGACGCTGCCAGCGCACCCGTGTCCCCGAGCACCGGACTCGGGGTGCTCCACCTGTTCTGCAAGCCCACCCCGCTCTTCGACGGCGAGGCGCTCGTCGCCGCGGTGAAGGCCGCCGAGACCGCAGGATGCATGGTGGTCACCGTTGCGATGCTCGGCCACAAGGCCGACGTCGCGGTGATGGCGATGCACGCCGACCTCCGCCAGTTGCGTGCGTTGCAGACCGGTGTGCAGCGCTCCGGCCTCGAGGTCGTCGACAGCTACGTGAGTCTCACGGAGTCGAGCGAGTACGCGCAGGGCCTCCCGCAGGAGATGATCGACGCCCGGCTGTACCCCACCATCCCGCCGCAGAGCAAGGACATGCCGGCGTGGTGCTTCTATCCGATGAGCAAGAAGCGCGAGGCGCACGCGAACTGGTTCACGTTGCCCTACGACCAGCGCAAGCACCTCATGCACGAGCACGGCACGAGCGGCCGCAAGTTCGCCGGCCGCATCGTGCAGTACGTCACCGGCTCGACCGGTCTCGACGACTTCGAGTGGGGCGTCACTCTGTTCGCCGTGCACCCCGACGACCTCAAGGAGGTCGTGTACACGATGCGCTTCGACGAGGCGTCGGCGCTGTACGGCGAGTTCGGCGCCTTCTACACCGGCATCGTCACGCCGGTCGAGCAGCTGGTGTCCCAGATCTGACCTGCGCGGCTCGGGGTCGGGTCGGGTCGGGTCAGCGGAGCACGCGCACGGCGGTCGTACGGTCGGTGACGTCGAGGCCGTCCTCGAACCGGTAGGTGTCGAACAGGCCGACGCCCGGATCGCCGTCACGTTCGATCTGCAGCTCACCGGTCGGCCCGTCGTAGTCGATGCCGCGTCCGGCGCGTAGCTGCTCGATGCACGACCGGTAGGTGCTGCAGGGGGTGCCGCCCGACGTCGTGGGCACCACGAGCTCGGCCATCGATCGACCGTCGATCGAGGGTGCCTGCTCGGCGGCGAGCGCGATCACGTTGAAGCAGTCGTACGCGTTCGCGGCGAAGAGCCGCCACCCGTCGGGGTTGCTCGAGGTGGTCGACGCGTCGACGCTCGACCGCGGTGACACGCCGCGCATGATCGCGAGGACCTCGTCGGGCAGGCGGCGGTAGGTGTTGCCCGTGCTGGGGACGCGCATCGAGTCGTTCATCCAGATGCTGGTCTGCACGTCGGGGTCGAGCACCTCGGCGAGCGACTGCACCAGGCGCGGGCCGGCCTCGGGATCGCCGACGATGCCGATCGTCGGCGCACCGGTCGCGACGATCCGGGCCGCGACGCCGGAGTAGTCGGGCTCGGCCGGGTCGAATCTCACGAGGGTGGGCGCGGGCGCACCTCGGGTCGCGAGCTCTCGGCCGACGGCCTCGGCGTAGCGTTCGCCGTACGCGTCGCCGACGTACGCGAGCACGATCGCCGTGCCCGTGCTGTCGAGCTGGCGTGCGAGCGCGCGGGCCTGCATCGAGTCGGACGGGACGGTGCGGATGAAGAGCGGACGGGTGTCGGGGAACTCGTCCAGGGCCATCGTGCTCGCGGTGGGCGAGCAGGTGAGCACCTCCTGATCGACCAGCGCCGGCACGAGCCGTTCGGCCAGCAACGACGACGCCGGCCCGATCACGGCGTCGACCTCCGTCGGGAAGAGGAGGTCGACCGGCGGGATCGCACCTCCGAGCGTGGCCTCGTCGATCACGACGACGTCGACCTCACGTTCGTTCACCCCGAGGCCGGCGATCTCGGACTCGGCGCGCTCGATCGCGTCGAGCATCGACGTGCCGAGCTGGCTTCCCGTCCCCGTGAGGGGCAGGACCACGCCGATGCGCAGTTGACCGTCAGGGGTGGAGCGATCATCGACCACGGTGACCGCGACGTCGGAGGTGGTGGGGGCGGATGCAGCGTCGTCGGTGCAGGCCGCGGCCAGCACGACCAGGGTGAGCGCGGCGACCGTCGGACCGAGGGGACGCGTCACCGCGCGGAACCGCCGATGTCCCGTCGCCGCTGCGCCATGGATCGGAGTCTAGGAAGCGGGACCGTCGCCGGCGCCGGTCACCAGTGGAGGGTGCCCGCCGACCCCTTGAACGGTCCGACCACGCGGCTCGTGATCCAGCCGCCGTAGAACATGCCCGGGTTGGGCGCCACCCGCTCGTCGTCGACCCAGCACTCGTCGAGCACCTGCGCGTAGAAGGCGAGGTGGCCGGCGATCGCCCGGTACGCGGGCACCGGGTCGTCGTAGCTCCAGGCCGCCTCCCGGATGCGCCGGTCGTCGCCCAGGTCGAGGTCCCAGTAGCTGGCGACGCCCTTCCACTCGCACATCGTGCGGCGGGAGGTGCGGACGAGGCATGACAGGTCGACGTCGTCGGGCGGCAGGTAGTAGGCGGGCGGTTGGCTCGTCTCGAGCACCCGGATCGCTCGGGTGGTGTCGGCGATCACCCGTCCGCCGTGCACCACCCGGATGCGATCGGTGCTCGGCACCGCTGCCGGCGGGCGCGGGTAGTCCCACACGCTCTCCTGCCCTGGTCCGGGTTCGATCCGCTCCGGTCGTCGCATGCGACGTGCATACGGCGCCGACGCCGGACCGGATGACGCCGTGTCGTGCACGCGTGCGGAGCGGCGTCGTGCTGGCGTCGTGCTGGCGTCGCGGCGGCAGATCTCCCGGTCGCGACACGACCGGGTGCAAACGCGTGACCTAGGGTCCGGGCCGTGAGCGACGCCGCCGGCCCGCCGGACTTCACCCGCGACCTCGTGCGCTGGAGCGAGACCCTCGCTGCGATCGCCCGTACCGGTCTCGGCTTCACGCAGAACCTCTACGAGCAGGAGCGGTTCGAGGAGGTGCTGCACGTCGCCGCCGACATCAAGGCGGCGGCCGACGACGCACTCGAGGTTCGACGCGAGCAGGACCACTTCGTGCAGGAGTGGCTCGACAACGTCGGCGAGGGTGTGCCGGGGTACGTGACGCCGAAGGTGGCCGTCGGCGCGATCGTCGGCAACGACGACGGCGAGTTGCTGCTCGTGCAGCGCGCCGACAGCGGCATCTGGCTCTACCCGACGGGGTGGGCCGATGTGGGCTACTCGCCCGCCGAGGTGGCGGTCAAGGAGGTCGCCGAGGAGACCGGCGTGCTGTGCGAACCGGTGCAGCTGCTCTCCGTGATCGACGGCCAACGCATGGGGTTCACCCGTTTCGGGATGTACATGCTGCTGTTCCACTGCCGCGCGGTGGGCGGCGAGCTCGCCGGACACCCGCTCGAGACGTCGGGCGTGGGGTGGTTCTCACGCGATGCGCTGCCCGCGGCCACGGCGGGCGCGGGGTGGTGGGGGCCGATGGCCTTCGCGGCGATCGACGGGGCGCAGCTCCCGGCCGTGTTCGACCCGGTGCGCGAACCCGTCTGGCGCGGCGACCACACCTGACCGCTCGGAACGCGCGACCGACTCTCAGCTGTCGGGCTGGTCGCGCAGGAACTGCTCGACCTCGGCCATGAGCTCGTCGCTGTCGACCGCCGACGGGTCGATCGGCTCGAAGCCGCCGCCGCGGTCGTCGTCGGCGAGCTCGCCGCCGACGGTGTCGTCGTCGTCCTCGTCGTCGTCCTCGTCGTCCAGGTCGTCCAGGTCGTCCAGGTCGTCCACGGCGAGGGTCTCGAGGCGGGCGACGTAGCCGACGAGGTCGTCGTCCTCGTTCACCATCGCCGTCACGCGCTGCTCGTACTCGTCGGCCTCGAGCGTGAGCCGGCCGACCGGGGTGGGCGAACCGATGAGTCCGCAGGCGCGGGTGACGAGCGCGAGCGCCGCCTTGGGTGAGGGCACCTGCGACGCGTAGGCCGGGATCGCCGCCCACAGCGACACCGAATCCACGCCCGCCCGGTGGCAGGCGTCGTGGAGCACGCCGACGATGCCCGTGGGGCCCTCGTAGCGGCTGCGCTGCAGGTCGAACCGGTCGATCAGCTCGCCGTCGGTGGCGGTGCCGATGATCTGCACCGGACGGGTGTGCGGCACGTCGGCGAGCAGCGCGCCGAGCGTGATGACGAGCCCGGCGTCGAAGCGCTTGGCGATGGCGATGACCTGCTCGGTGAAGAGGCGCCACCGCAGCGCCGGTTCGGGGCCGAGCAGCAGGATGACGTCGCCACCCGGCGTGGACGCGCTCCACGCGGCCACGGTGGGCCACACGATCGAGCGGGTGAAGCCGTCGGCGAGGCGCACGTGAGGACGCACCGTGGCGAAGTCGGTGAACTCCTCCGGGTCGAACTCCACGAGCGCGCGGGCTCCCCACGACTCCACCAGGTGCCGCACCGCGTTCGACGCGGCATCGCCGCCGTCGTTCCAGCCGGTGAACGCAGCGATGACCGTCGGCCGGCGCAGCGTGGGCTCGTCCAGCCACCGCAGGTGCTCCATGGGCCTCACGTTACCGAGTCCCGGCCGGAGCACCCGGTCGAGACCCGCCGCGCACCGTCGCCGACCGTGGGTCGTGGTGACCGGGTCAGAGCTGCGGCTCGACGGTGTAGGCCTCGCCGCCCCCGCCCGCAAGGACGTCGTCGAGCCAGTTGCCCTCGTACACGTCGTTCGGGCCCTGCACGAGATCGTTCTCCTCGGCGCCCTCGGGGGTGGTGACGAGCGTCCAGGCCTGGCGCTTGTACGTCCAGTTCGCCGGGTGGAGGCGGTGGGCCTCGCGCCACCACGGCACGGCGGCGTCGGGGCCGACCGTGCGGCGCAGGTGGTCGCCGAGCTCGAAGCAGGCGGCGGCGCGGGCCTCGTGGTCGCCACGCGGCTGCGACCGCTCCACCACCTCGTCGGGCGTGAGCGCGAACCGCGACGCTGCGCCGTGGTGGGCCCAGTCGACGATCGCGGCGCGGTACGCCTCGGCGTGGTCGGGGATCTTCTTCACCTCGCGGAACATGGTGTCCATCCGCTCGGGCAGGCCCGGTGGGACCTCCATGTCGCGCAGCGGGCTGCGTTCGATCGAGGCGCTCTCGGCGGGCCGGACGAGCACGCCCGTCTCGTCGATCCACACCGCCATCGGGATGTTGACGAAGCCGAACAGCTCACCGGTGACGTGGCGGGTGTCGATCAGCGACGGATGCGTGGGCGAGGCGGCGTCGATCCAGCGGTGGGTGTGCGCCGGCTCGACGTCGAGGGCGACGGTGACGACCGTGAGGCCGAGCGGCTCGAGCTCGGTGTGCAGCGCCTGCCACCCGGGCAGGCTGGTGCGGCAACCTCAATAGCTCGACCAGGCGACGAGCAGCACCTTGCGGCCGTGCAGGCTGCTCAGTCGGAACGGCGACCCGTCGCGGGTGACGAGCTCGGGATCGGCCGCCACGGCGGTGCTGAGCGCACGCCCGGTGGCGGTGGCCGGTCCGACGGCCCACACCCCGTGTGCCTCGTCGTGCACGACCGGCATCCCGAGGCGAGCGGCGGCGACCGACACGTCGAGGCTGCCGTCGTCGCGCAGCGAGCCGGGGGCCGGGACGCAGATCTCGCCGCGGCACAGGCCCTCGGGCTTGGCCTGCCAGCCGGTGCGATCGGCGAACGCGGCGGGTTCGACGCGGTCGAGCGTGGTGAGGATCATGGGCGGACGGTAGTGCGCGGTCGCGACGGCCGTGTCACCCTGCGAACACGGCGCGCCGGTGCCGGCGCGCTCAGCGGCCGGCGGCCTGCTCGGCGAGGTCGTGCGGACCGGCCGACAGGTACCCCTTGCCCGCACGCACCGCGGCGCCCCACGGCGTCATCAGCGCGACGAGCTCGTCGACGTCGTCACCGAGCGCCTCGATCGTCGGGCGCATCTGGAGATCGGTCTGCACCTCGATCGCCTCGCGGGCCTCACGTCCGGCGGGGGTGAACCCGGTGTCGTCGAGGAGCCCGCGAGCACGCAGCCGCTCGTGGGCGGCGTCGAACTGGGCGTCGGTCCACGCGCGCGTGCGGCTGTAGCTGCGCATCGGCAACCCCCAGTACAGCTCGCTCATCAGGCCGATCTCGGTGGCGTCGAACCCGGCCGAGATCCACGCCGCCGTGTGCGAGTCGCCGCGGTACTCGCGGAGCATGTCGCCGCGTCGCCACACCCGGCCGATCGCCGTGTCCGGCATCGCCTGCGACAGCACCCCGGCGAACAGCGGGCGACCCTCGGGGCGCAACGGTGCGACGGCCCGGGCGAGCAGCTCGTCGACGCGCTCGATGCCCTCGGGCGCGTCGCCGAGGATGCGGCGCAGCTGGGCGATGGCACCGTCGTCGCGAGCGGCGCAGATGGTGGCGGCGTCCGTGCGCGACCAGCCGAGCTGCACGCAGGGGACGACGACCTCGGGGTTGAACACGGCGAACGCGGCCGCCACGAGCTCGCCGGGCACCTGACCCATCACCGAGCCGCGGCTCGTGAAGTACGCCGGCCCGTCGGGCAGGGCGACACCGCCGGCGTCGGCGCCGCTCGGGTCGAATCCGAGGGCGGCGTAGTTGGCGTGGCACTCGGGCGAGAAGTACACCTGGCCGATCACCGGTTCGAGCGCCGAGCCGAGCGCCCGGGCACGGGAGGAGAGCTGCTGGACGTCCATGCAGCGACGCTACGCACGGGCGGCCGGGTGGATCGCACCGGAGCCGGGCCGTCGGCCCGCCTCACGGTCGGCCCGCCTCACGGTCGACGCGGCTCACGGTCGACGCGGGGTGGTCGGTCGCTAACGTCTCGCCCGTGAGTGTCGACATCCAGATCGCGACCGAGGCCACCGACGAGCTGCGCGACGCGCTGGCGACCCTGCTCCCGCAGCTGTCGTCGTCACCGCCGCCCACGAGCGACGAGCTCGCGGTGCTGGTGGCCGACCCGGGGTCGGTGCTGTTCGTGGCCCGGCTCGGCGGCCGCATCGTGGGCAGCCTCACGCTGGTGCTGTACCGCATCCCGACCGGGCTGAAGGCCTGGATCGAGGACGTCGTCGTCGACGAGTCGGCGCGCGGTCACGGGATCGGCGAGCTGCTCAACCGCGCTGCGCTCGACGAGGCGCAGCGTCACGGCGCGAAGGCCGTGAGCCTCACCAGCCGACCGTCGCGTGAGGCGGCGAACCGCCTCTACCAGCGGATCGGCTTCACGATCCGCGAGACCAACGTCTACCGCTACGACCTCTGACGTCGGCACCGCTGACGTCGGCACCGCTGGCCGCGCGCGGCTCGGCCCGCAGGTCAGGCGCCGGCGGCGCGGCGGAGGTCCTCGGCGGCCTGGCGAACCTGCCAGTCGCGGTCGGTGAGCGCGTGGTCGATCGCGGCCTCCACCTCGTCGCCCTCGAACGGAGCGAGCGCGAGCACCGCGCGGCGGCGCACCGCCGGCACGTCGCGGCAGCCGTGCAGGATCGCCGGGAGTCCCCTCGGGTCGCCGATCGCTCCGAGCGCGGCGACGCACGCCTCGCGCACGAGCGGCGCCTCCGCCGAGCCGGCGAGCTCGACGAGCCGGTCGAACACCTCGTCGCGCACCGCCTCGTGCTCGCCGCACGCCCACGCCGCAACCTCCACCACCGTCGGGTCGGTGTCGTGCAGCACGGGGAGCAGGTCGAGGCCGGGGCGCTGCGCCGCCAACTCGGTGGCGCGGCGCCGCACGCCCGCCTCCGGGTCGGTGAGCGCTACGACGAGGTCGTCGTCGGTGAGCACACCGGCCCGGGCGAGCGCGCCGAGGCCGAGCTCGCGCGCAGTGGGATCGGCGTCCCGGAGTGCCTCGCGTGCGAGGCCCACGTCGCCGGTGTGCCCCGCCACCGCGAGGTCACGCCACCGTGTGGCGCGACTCGATCCGTCGCTCGTCGTCATCGCCGCAGCATGTCGGTGAGCCGCACCACGGTGAAGGCGAGCCCGAACGACACCACGGTGGCGAGCACCGCGCCGATCACGATCGCGAGGCCGCTGCTGGCGACCACCGCCCAGAGGCGGCGGACGACGGAGGTGCGCTCGTGGAGGAAGGCGTCGCGCTCGCCGAGCTCGACGGTGACCGATCGGCGTGACCTGCGTCCCTCGCGTGCCGGTGCGGTGCTCGCTCTGGCAGGCTTGCGCCACCCGGCGGCGATCAGCGCGACGATCGCGAGACCGGCGATCCAGGCCGAGGCAGTGGTGAGTTCTCCGAGCGACACGCGACACGAGATGGTACCGGTGACGACCGGTGAGGTCAGGGCGCCCCGGCCCGTGCACCGCGCGTGGGCCGTGCCGCTGGCGACGCTCGGACTCCTGGCACTCGCCACGATCCTGGTGGCGAGCGTGCTGCCGGCGTCACTCCGGGCCGAGAACCGGGCGGGTGCCGAGGCCGAGTTCGCACTGGTGCCGGCCGACGCCGACCCGGTCGCCGACCGGCTGGCCTTCGACGCGGTCGAGCGGTACCGGGCGGCGGGCCAGTTCCTGTTCGTCACCGTTCGCGAGCCCGAGATCACCCTGCTCGACTGGTGGATCGGTGAGTCCGAACCCGAGGTCGGCTTCCTCAGCCGGCAGGACAAGTTCGGCACGCAGACCCCGGACCAGCAGCGGCAGTTCAGCGTGGAGATGATGCGCTCGGCGAAGGAGACCGCCGAGTACGTGGCGCTCGAGCGCCTCGGGTTCCCGGCGGAGATCATCCCCGGCGACGTGATCGTGAACAACCTCGTGTGCCTCGAGGCGAACGAGGCCCAGACCGAGTGCATCGAGTGGGCACCGTCGGACGAGCTGCTCGACCCGGGCGACAAGCTGCTGAAGGTGGACGGGGTGGAGCTCGAGGTGCTCGACGACCTCCGTCCGATCCTCGACGGCAAGCAGCCCGGCGACGTGGTCGAGATCGAGTTCGAGCGCCCGGGCGAGGGGACTCGGACGGGAGAGGTGGAGCTCATCGCCGCGAACGACGGCACCGGTCGCACGATCATCGGCTTCTCGCCGTTCGACACCGCAACGGCGAAGCTGCCCTTCGACGTCGACATCGACAGCGGCGCGATCGGTGGCCCGTCGGCGGGGCTCGCGTTCACGCTCACGCTCATCGACGAGCTCACGCCGGGCGAGCTCACGGGTGGCCGCCGCGTGGCGGTGACCGGCACGATCCGCATCGACGGCACCGTCGGCGGCATCGGCGGGCTCGCGCAGAAGGTGTCGGCGGTGCGCCAGCTCGGCGCCGACGTGTTCCTGGTGCCGGCCGAGCAGGGCGAGCAGGACATCGCCCTCGCCCGCCAGGTGGCCGGCGACGACCTCGACATCGTGCCGGTCGCCAACCTCGACGAGGCGCTCGCGGCGCTCGCCGAGTACGGGGGCAACGGACTCGAGCTCGGTCGTCCGGGCGAGGGGTACGAGCCGGCCTCCTGACCGGCCGTCGCGGCCGCGGGCGCGGCACGCGGAGGTCCGCTCGGGGCACGGCTCGCGGCTCGCGACGCCGCCGAGACCCGCTCGCAGCGGTGTGCTCGGAGCGTGAGCATGCCACCACTGGAACGCGCCGGAGACCTACGCTGGGCGTTCGATGGCCATCTCCTTCTCCCGTCCCGACCCCTCGTCGCCGAGTTCGGTCGCGTCGGCGTCGTTCACCACGGCGCGCAAGGGCTTCGAGACGTCCGAGGTACGCGAGTTCCTCCGCATGGTCGCCGCCGAGCTCGCCCGTCTGCAGGAGCGTGAACGCTTCCTCGAGCGCGAGCTGCGCACCGCGCAGCGCACCACCGCGCCGGCCGCCGTCGCGCTCGACGACGAGCTGGTCACGAGGATGCTCGGCGAGGAGGCGGTGCGGATCCTGCACACGTCGCGCGACGCGGCCGCGCAGATCCGGATGCGCGCCGAGGAGAGCGCGGCGCGTCTGTTGCGCGAGGCGACCGACGAGGCGCAGCGCCTGCGCGAGGAGGCCGAGATCGAGGCGGCCCGACGGCGCGCGGACGCCACCGCGGATGCCGAGGCCGAGCTGGAGATGGCCAAGCAGCAGGGCCGCGACATGGTGAACGAGGCGCGCGCCTACCGCGAGCGCGTGCTCAACGAGCTCGCCCGCCGGCGTGAGATGGCGCGCCAGCAGATCGAGCAGCTCGTGCACGGCCGCGACCGGTTGCTGCAGGCGTTCGAGCGGGCCCGGCTGGTGTCGGTCGACGTGATGGCCGAGCTCACCCCGCTCGGCGAGCCCAACGAGTACGTGAACCTGTCGCCGACCACCGGCCCGGTGCCGCTGATGGTGCCGAACATGCCGCGCCCGGGTTCGGAGCCGCAGGACGCCACCGTCGCACTCGCGGTGTCGGGCCGTGCGCCGCTCGTGGAGTCGCGCACCGAACCGGCCCCGCAGCAGGACGTCGCGGCTCACTCGGAGGTCGCGTCGGAGGTCGCGGAGGACGAGGGGCCGATGATCGTGCCGCACGACCCGTCCGTGACGATCTTCGTCGACGACGAGTTCGAGGACGCCGAGTCCGTCGA
>Ga0315904_10004726_pt1 | contig 19262 bp, 10 predicted proteins | sample LakEriMetagenome_6_FD_203529 | JGI IMG/M metagenome (GOLD analysis project Ga0315904, IMG submission 203529) | Freshwater fungal communities from buoy surface, Lake Erie, Ohio, United States - Buoy 12 MA120 | ecosystem: Environmental > Aquatic > Freshwater > Lake | place: USA: Lake Erie, Ohio...
TCCGCGACGAGGCGCTCCGCAGACATTTCAGTCAGCGGGGTCGCATCCGGCGGCGGCAACGGCTTCGCATCGCGCGGGAGAATCCGGAAGATTCTGCCTTCATTGGTCATCTGGCCCGCGGCATCCCATTCGACACCGTAGCCCCGGCCCCAGCCGAGCACATAGAGGGCACCGTCTGGGCCCATGGCCATGTCGACGGGTCGATAGAGCGCATCGCTTCCCTTCACGAAGGTTTCCCATTGCCCGCCCTCCGGCTGGACGAGGGCGCCCTGCCACACGGGCCGGTAGACGTGCGTCGATTTCTGGAGCCAGTCATTGATGATCCAGACGCCGCGGAAACGGTCGGGCCAGTTCGGCGCATCGGCCCAGATGACCCCGGAGCCACTGCCGGGGTAGACAGGGCCACTGATTGGCACGGTGGGAAGATGATTTTCCCCGGTCCAGTGCGTGCTCCATGCATGCGACCAACCGAAGTTGGCACCGGGGAATGGCATGAAGAGGCGGTCGCCTTCGCTCTGATCCTGATCGGTGCCGAGCCAATCAAAGGTATCGCTGGCGGCGAGACCGTAGGGATTACGGAGGCCGCGGGCGACGATCGTGAGATTGCGGCCGAGGTCATCGCAGCGGAGGATTCCACCCATCTGTCCCCAATCGTCGCGGGGGTCCTGGTATGTGCGGCGGTAGCTGGCGCGGCCGAATGTCTTTGGTTCCGGGAAATCGGGAGCATCCGGCGGTCCGGGGACGCCCCAGAGTTCCCGGAATGGAAGCGGTGCGATCCGATCCGGTTCGTCCTCCTTCCATTTCCGGATGACCACGCCTTTGCTGTTCCCCTTGCTCATGTAGAGGCGGCCATCGGGAGCCCAGTTGAGTCCATGGATGCCATGTTCAATGTTCCCGAGGTCCGTGAAGACCTTCACATATTCGTCCGCCACGTCGTCCCCATCCAGATCGCGCACCACCGTGAGATCCGGAGCATTGGCCACCCAGAGATCGCGTCCGTGCCATGCAAGGCCCTGCACGCAATTGAATCCCTCCGCAAAGGTCCGCACGGCATCGGCCACTCCGTCGCCATCGCGGTCTGTCACCATCACCACGGAATCAGGTGGCGTCTCCGGCGTCGGATTCCGGTACTGCGGGCCCATGCTCACAAACATTCTGCCACGTCGGTCGAAGGCCACGGAACAGGGATTCCTCACGAGTGGATCGCGTGCGTGCACGGTCACCGCGAAACCATTCATGGCCGCTGGCAGCGCAGCATCATTGGCTCCTCGGTCTTCAAACGCAGCGCTCAGCGGCATCGTTATGGCCCAGAGCACCCCGGTCAGCGGCAGCCGGATTTCATTGCGTAGATTCAGATGAGTTCGCATGGGATCAGGAAAGGTTCCGTTTGGCGGTGTCCGGAGCGAAGGCGATGGCCACCAGTCCGAAGGCATAGATCATGGCACAGATAGTACCGACCTTTGGATAGTCGCCGCCAAGGGCCGAGAAGAGAAATCCGGCGACGAGGACGCCGGCTGCCGTGGCGAAGCGGCCCGAATTGTAGGCCAGTCCGCTCCCGGTGGCGCGCACTTCGGTCGGAAACAGTTCCGGAAGGTACAGCGCAAGCCAGCCAAAGAAGAGGGTGGAGACAAATCCCTGCGCGAGCACGACGGCATGAAAACCCGGCCGCAAAGGAGCCGTGGCCTGGAACATGTACGTGGTCAGGACGACGGCACCGAGACTGATGAGGGCGTAGCTGCGGCGGCGGCCCAGCCGTGCGGCGATCTGCGATCCTGCGAAGCTTCCCGCGACCGCCCCCAGCGCCCACCATCCCTGCGTCGCTGCCTTGTAGCCGCCGTCGACCTTGCCAGCCACCTGATCCGCCCATGGAATCATCCATTTGCTCGCGGACCATGCACCGATCATGGGCACGGCGCTCACCGCGATGCCCACCAGCGTGAACCGCAGCAGGCCCGGAGCAAACAAGGCGCGCAGCGGAGATGCCACGGCAGTTCCCTGCCCCTGCGAAGCCAGCCAGCGCGGCGATTCCGGGAGCCACAGCAGCACATAAATACCCAGCAGCGCCGGAACCCCCGCCAGATGAAAAATCCAGCGCCACGAATCCGCCGTCACCGGCCAGAGACGCGCCAGCTGCGAGAGCAGCAGAATGCCCGCATTCAATCCCGCCATCATGGCTCCGGAAACCAGCGGGCGCCGCGCTCCCTGCCAGCATTCGGAAACCAGAGCGATCGCATTCGGCCACAGCCCACCGACCCCAAGGCCAACCAGAAACCGCAGCACGAACATCTGTTCCTGCGTCTGCACAGCCGCCCCAAGGGCTGCGAACGCGGAATAGAAAATCACACTGATCCCCATCGCCCGCGTCCGCCCAATGCGGTCGCCCAGACTGCCCAGCACAATCCCGCCAATCGCCGCCCCCAGCATGAGGGCCGCCGTGAAACGTGCAAACCAGTCGCCTCCCAGCGTTGGCGTGAACGCTGAACCCAGCAGGCTTTTGGATACGGACAGCGAGGCGATCGGCATGAGCCCCAGTTCCACGCCATCGAAGACGAGAGCGAGAAAGGCGACCACGAGCACCAGCATGCGCTGGCCGCGCGGCAATTCGCGGGGCTCATTCATGGCGCTCCTTCCGGATGGCTTCGATGACCGCACTGTTGTCGAGATCACCCAGACCAGCGGCCATGGCCTTCGCGAGGAGGTCCCGGTGCGCTTCCGTGAGCGGAAGCCGGAGGCCGCCCGATTCGGCAGCCCGCAGCATGAGATCGATGTCCTTGGCATGCTGCGCGAGCCGCGCCACCGGTCGGAAATCGCGCTGAATCATCTTTTCTGCCTTGCTGTCCATGATGCGGGAATAAGCGGCGCTCGCCTTGAGAATGGCAGCCGTCCGTGCTGGATCGAGCCCGAGTGCTTCCGCAAAGGCAAGTCCCTCGGCAAGGGCGGCCCGGTTGAGACCGAGCACGAGATTCGTGACAAGCTTCATGCGGGCGGCGTCTCCGCTGCCACCGACGGGCACGATGGTGCCGCCGAGGGCAGCGAAGATGTCGTGGCATCTGCCGAGCGATTCCTCGTCGCCGCCGACCATGGCGAGCGCTTCGCCGCGGCGGAGTTGTTCGCTGCTGCCGGAAATAGTGGCTTCAAGGTACGTGCCGCCCCGTGCCTGCATGGCTTCCGCACAGCGCAGGGCCCCTTCGGGTTCCCCTGTGCTCGTGTCCACAATGACCGTGCCCCGCCGCAGTTCATCTCCCATTTCACCGATCACCTGACCCACCACATGGGAATCCGGCAGACTCAGCACAATCCTCCCGCAGGAACGCGCCACAGCCCGCGCATCGGATGCCGCCTGCGCCCCGCTGCCCGCGAGCCGCTTGGCATCGCGATCCCACGCAAGAACACGGAAGCCGGCCGAACGCAGCCGGTCGGAAATCGCAGACCCCATCAGTCCCGTGCCGATCAGGCCGATTGTTTGAGTATTCGCTGACATGTCAATTGTCTCCATTGCGGCAGGCATGCGGGCATCATGAACGTGATATTTTCCTGCGCATAGTCAGATACGGAAAAGCCGCCGGGCATTTCCGGAAAGGATTTTTGCTTCGGTGGCGGGTGGGAGTTGCAGGCTCCGGAGCGGATTGAGGATTTCGTCTGGCTGGACCCATGGATGATCCGAGGAGAAGAGGAGGCGGTCTGCGCCTGTGAAATCGAGGGCGAACTTCATGGCTTCCGGCAGGGGCGAAACGATGTCCATGTAAATTGAGCGGAGGTACTCGCTGGGTTTGCGCTGCAGGTTCTGCGGACCTCGTTTGAGCACCGTGAGTTGATGGTCCATGCGTCCGCAGATGTAGGGAAGCGTGCCACCGAGGTGCGGACAGACGAGCTTGAGCTGCGGATGCCGGTCAAGGAGTCCGCTGGCGATGATGCGGGCCAGTGCGATGGTGTTTTCGAACATGTTCCCCAGCGTGCTCGTCAGTTCGTAGCCCTTGACCAGATCTGTGGTCATTGGCTTCGACGGATGCAGGAGAATGGGAATGTCCAGTGCTTCGGCGCGGGCATAGAGCCAGTGGAATGGTGGTTCATCGCACCAACGACCAGCCAGATTCGTGTAGAGAAGGATTCCCACGAAACCCAGCTGGCGGACACAGCGGTCGAGTTCGGCGGAAGCAGCGGCTTCGTTCTGCATGGGAAGCGTGCAGAGTCCACGGAACCTCCCAGGGTGCCGCGCCGCCACGTCGGCAAGGGAATCGTGCAGCAGCCGGGCAGCTTCCGCGCCATCGTCCCCGAACCATTCGGGCCCCGGGTCATTGGTGCTCAGCAGGGTCACACGGATCCCATGACGGTCCATGGCAGCGAGCTTTTCCTCCACGCTCAGATACGACGGCGGAACCTTGCGCAGCCAGTCGCCCATGCGGAGCCATGTGGTACCATCCTTTTCGTAGACGACCGGATCGGCGGAGCGTTTCCGCATGCGTTCGAGTACCGCCGGAAAGAACAGGTGACTCTGGCAATCGATGATGTCCCGCGCGGCGGGTGCGGCGTCGTTTTCTGCACTGCGGGCGGCCACCGCCGACAGGATGGGTCCGGCTCCGCTGGTGGACAGAAAGCGGCGGCGGTTCAGGGAAATGTGGTTCATGCCATCAATGATGGAGCGGACTGGAAGAATGACGGGCGCGGATCTCTCCGTCAGTCCGGAAGGCAGCAGGAGATGGGAAGAAGCCGGTCACCAGCGGACGCGGAAGAAGCGCGCGGGGCCGCTCACCGGCTCGGTCCATGTGCCGTCCACGCCAAGCGGCGTCCAGCCAGCGCTGAGACTGCTGCTTCCTTCGAGAACACCGCCACCGGTCCACTGGACGGTGACATTGCCATCGACCGCAGCGATCGCAGTGATGGACGGCACGCCAGTCAGCTGGAGTCGGGCCACATCGATGAAGCAGAGTTTGTTGTTAGCCGCCTGAGGACCACTGCGGATGGTGAGCCGTCCGTCATTGACCTGAGCCTCGACCGTGAATTCGCGCCAGAAGGCCGCAGGCAAAGCCGGGGCCTGCGCTGCCGTCAGCACGCCTTCCACATCGAACTGGAACGTACTGTCCGTGGCGGCGACGTCGCCGGCCAGCAGGCGGACGCGGTAGAGTCCATTGGGCACGGCGGCTTCCCAGACAAAGTCTCCCGCCCGCTGCAGGTGATTGAAGGTATCGTGCCGGGGATCCGGCGAATAGGCATTGGCCCGGAAGCGGGAGTTTGCCGAATTGTCCATGTTCCATCCGTAGAACCAGCCATTGCCGCGGTCACCGAACATGGCCCCGTAATCGTCCAGATAGCCAGGAATGGGATAGCCGGCCTGACCTTCCGTGAAGGTGGCCGCCGCCAGATTCACACTGAGTCCCCAGACCGGAATGGTCACCGTCCCCACGCCGGAATACGCCGAAGCACCGAACCCATTGCCTGCCTTGAGACGGAACGAATACGTCCGGCCAGCGAGCAGTCCCCCGACTTCCGCCGTGCGGAGGCCACCGGAAACCGTGGCCACGGGAACGAAGGCGACGCCGTCGGGCGATTGCTCGAGAACAAATTCGGACGCCAAAGGATCAGCCATGCTCCATGCGAGCCGGGCGGCCCCGAAACCATACGGCTGGACGCTCAGCAGGGCGGGCGTGGCCGGAATGCGGACGCCACCGGTCCATGCGACCACATATTCCGGGATCACGAAGCCGGAGGCATCGAAGAAGAGGTCCGTCTCCGCGGCTCCGCCGCTCAGGGTGCCGGCGCGCACGGTGATTGATGATCCGTCTGGCACATTGGGTGGCGTGATGGAGTTCAGCGTGATGCCGACTCCCTCGAGGAGAATGTTTCCGTCGGCCCCCGGGTTGGGCGGCAGCGCGGGGCCCTGCGTGCGGAGCCGTCCATTCACGATGATGCGGTTGGCGAAGTCGTTGCCTGCCGCGACGGATGAATCGTAAGCGGGAGCCCCGAGGGCCATGAGGGAAATGCTGCCATTCCCGCGGTAGCTGCCCGTGCGGAGACTGCGCGTATCAATCGTTCCAAGGAGCATGCTGTCCGCCCGGATGACCACGTCGCCGACCTGATTGCCGCCACTGTCGCGATCGCTCACATCGATCCATGGAATCGCGACGGTCCCCGTGGCGGTGATTTCCGTGCGGCGTCCGCCATTGTTGGCATTGAAGACCTGGAGGTTGATGGCGCGCAGGGAAACGTCCCGTGTATTCTGAATGGTGAGCCGACGCGGCGAATCATCGCGGATGAGAACCCCCGCGATTTCCCCTGCGCCGATGATGCTGCCGCCGCCGAGATCGAGCACAAACGTCTGCAGTCCGCTCCGCTGCCGGCGTCCGAGATTGATGTATGCCCCCGCGGCCATTTCGAGGTTCCGGCCAGGCCCGAAATTGAACCGGATGCTTCGGTCGGCTCCGCCCGGAGTCGTCATGTGAATGGCTCCCGTGGCCGTGAAGCGCAGGCCGGTAGGAATCTGATAGACGGCTGGATCCTCGGGCGTGCCGCTGCCCAGCAGAATGACGCCGTCAGCCGCATGGGGATTCTGCACCCCGTCCCAGATCTCCAGCTGGTCAATGCGGATGGCTCCGCTGATTTCGATGACTTCAACGCGCAGGGTCGCCGTGTTGCCGCCGTTGCCATCCGAGGCCCGCACAAGCCATGTCTGCAGACCGAGATCGCCCGTCGCCGGTGTGCCCGAAAGCGCCCCATTCGACGCCACCTGCAGCCACGCCGGACCACTCACCTTCGCAAAGGTCACCGCATCGCCATCGGGATCGACCGCATGGCCCTCGAGCGATTGCCCGCTGTCGCCGTAGGATGAACCGGCGCGCGCCACCGGCTTGAGCACCGGATCTGCCAGCCATTGCGGATTGCCGCCCACCAGAATCCGCAGCGTGACCGTATCCGATCCTCCTGCGTCCGCGACCCTGACGGTCCATGCATTCCATCCGGTCGCCGTGGGTGGCGGGGTTCCGCTCAGGCTGCCATTGCTCCCCACCGACAACCACGCCGGGCCATCAATCTTCGTGAACGTGATGGCATCACCGTCGGGATCAGCCGCCACATCGCTCAGCGTCCCCGCATAGGCCTGATTCTGGAACGCCTTCGGCTTGATGACCGGATTCGAGAAGAAGGTCGGGCGGCCACTGACTCCGATGCGCAGCAGAGCCACGTCCGACCGGGTGCCGTCGCTCACGGAGATCGTCCACGTATTGACTCCGGCGTCCGCAGCCGTCGGCGTCCCGGAAAGTTCTCCGCCGGGAGCAACCGTCAGCCATGCAGGACCGGCTCCCCGCGCATAGGTCAGCGGATTGCCATCGGGATCGGTCGCCGTGCCCGCAAGGGTGCCCGCATAGGCAACATCGGGAAGCGCGGTCGCCAGCAGAACGGGGTCGATTGTGAAAACCGGCGCGCTGCCTGGTGCGCGCACGCCATCCCACTGGACGACGTGGGCCACCTGCGCAGCGATCCCGGATCCTGCTCCGTCAATCACGAGATCGCTGCGCGGAACCCCGAGTGTATCAAGACCCGCCTGGACAGTGACCGTCGCCCCCGTTCCCGGGCGCAGCACAAATAATCCCCCGGTCTGCACGACAACGCCTTGAATAGTGACATCGCCCCCCGGGCCATTGCCATCGGTGCGCACCGGACCATTGACCGTCACCCGGTTCGCGAAGCGGTTGACGGGGGATGCTGGATCGAAATTCCCCGCGGGCGAGAGGGCCCGGAGAACCACATCACCACTGGATCGCCCCGGCGGCCCCGTGCGGAAGGCCCGTGTGTCCACGCCACCGACCTCCACGGACTCGCCTTCAATCCTCACGGCCCGCACCGGATTCCCTCCAAGATCCGTATCGCTGTAATTCACCATGCCCCGGATGCGGACCTGTCCCGACGCCGCAATGACAAGGTCCTCTTCAATCTCCGAACTGACATTCTCCACATGCAGGTCGAGTTCCTCGAGGAAGACATCCCGCACATTGATCATGGTCAACCCACGTGGCTTCCGGTTGCGCGGCCCTACGTCCCGCAGTCCCACAATCCGCCCATTCCCCGTGACCGAGCCACCACCCATGTCGAGCACGAACGACCGCGTATCATTGCGGTTCCCGAGCGACGTCTCAAGGTAGCCCCCAAGGTCGATCTGCAGATTCCCCCGCGCGAAGACAAAGATAATGTTCGCATTGTCACTCTCGTTATCAATCTCGGCAGTCAGCCGGATGGCCCCCGTCGATTCTATCCTCATGCCATCGGGGATCGTATAGACCGCGGGGTCGCCGGGCGCACCGGATCCCGTCAGCGTCACCCCATCCGCCTCATGCGGATTGAGGAATCCATTCCAATCCTCCGGGGTCGCAATGATGACCGGTGCCGCCATGAGACGCACAGCCGACAAACACCCGAGAACAGTCAGCAGCCACGAAGCATTTGGTTTCGTTTTCATGTGATTCACTGAGTTTGCGTTACGGAAAGGGGCCTGCGGCATGGTCGCGCAGGCTGCATTGGCACGAGGGAACTGATCACGGAACCGGAACGGCACCGCGCAGAAGTCAGGGGGTGGAAGCGGAGGGAATCCGGCTCAGCGGCGTCTGCGGCGCAGGAACGCAAAGCCTGTGATCAGGCCAAGCGCCGCGGACGAAGGTTCGGGAATGGCCGCGAAGGCGACCCCGTACATGTTTCTGCCTTCGCCAAAGGTATTCACCGCAAAAGTATTTCCGGCGATCTGGCGGGAGTAGATGGCGTAGTAATTATTGATGGTACCGTCGATGTTTTCGTCGTTGCCGAGGATATCGATGGTGCCGGTGAAATCGGCAGGGCGCAGACCGGTTTTCACGGGTTGCCAGCCGTCCGCCGTGATCCATGCAGCAGCCCCATTGGCGACCGCATCAAGGAGGGGATCGTCCGTCGCAAGGGCGTCGCCAAGGCGCGTATCAATGAACAGGTAGGCCGTCCCAGGGCCATTGGTGGTGATGTCGATCCGGAACGGAGGGTTCACATTGTCCCGGTTGCTGTTCATGGTCAGAACGTAGGGAAGACCAAGGAGGTACGAAGGGAAGTTGGCTGGATCACTGGCTCCCAGCAGAGCCGATCCGAAGCCCGCATAGGCATGGCGGCGGTCGGTCATCGAGTAACGGGCCGTCGCCGGATTGCTGAAATCGGAATGCCCGAGGGTCGGTACAAGGTAATCGGTCACGAGCACCGAGGAGGCATTCTGCTGGGTGGTGAGCACCTGTCCGGTGAAGGCGGTTCCGGTGGACGTGGCATTCGGGAAGGCATCGCCGTTGCTGTGCACGGCAGAGACGATGGCGGCGCAGGAAATTCCAGGTGCTGCCATCAGGAGGAGCGAGGTCAGTTTCATCTTCATGCGCGTCGAAGGGGGTAGTGGTTGGCGGGAAGCAGATTGCCGTACAGCCTTACAAGGAATTGACCGGGGGGGGCAGGATCCTGACTGTTCAGCATTTGCATCTTGCCAATCCAGCCTGCCTTCCGTCCATACGCGAACTGCCGGGAGGCATGCGATTTCTGCCAGAGATGACTCAGTCGCTCAGCTCCCGTCGGTATTCCGTTGGGCTCATGCCGGAGACGCGGCGGAAGAAGTGACTGAAGTAGAATTCGCTCGAGAAATGCAGGCGGGCGGCGACTTCCTTGATGGTGAGGCGGGTGTCGCCGAGGAGGCGCCGGGCTTCGGCGAGACGGCTGCGCTGGAGGAAATCGTGCAGGGTTTCGGAACGCGACGCCTTGAACAATTCACGGAGGCGGGAGTAACTGACACCGGCCAGCGAAGCGACTTCGGCGGCCTGCCAATCGCGTTCGGGTTCGGCGAGGACGGCTTCGAGCACGCGGCGGACGGGCTCGGGTTCCGGGGGAGCGGAAGCGTGGAAGATGCTGCGGGCGGCGGCGAGACCACCGAGAATGCGGTCGATGATTTCGTGCATGCGCCATTCCCAGTCGGCGGGCCGCTGGCGCACGAGGGTGAGGAGTCGACGCTGGGCCCGGCGCAGGGCCGCGAATTGTCCGGCCGTGGCGAAATCGTGACGGGCCACCGATCCGAGGGCTTCGCGCCACACTTCGAGGGCGGGGCCATGGAAGCGGAAGCCGGAGGTCACGAGGCGTTCGCCATCTTCGGGAAGGTAGCTGCGGGGCTGGCGGAGATCGACGACCCAGCAGCAGGGTCCCGGACGGATGGGGAATGTCCGTCCTCCGGTTTCGAGGGCACCGCTGCCGCGTTCGACCCAGAAGAGATGCAGGCCTGCCTTGTCGGCTCCGGCATGATGCTCGGCTTCATCCCGCCAGACGCTGCCCACGGAAAGCACATGCCAGAGCAGTCGGCGCGCCTGCGGCCCCGGCTCAGCGGAATGGAGATCAGCAAAGGAAACAGGCATCGGTTCGGCAACCTTATAGCACCGGGCGCAAGCCCCCTCCGGGGACAGAGCATCAGTACTTCACCAGCACGGTCTCGTGCACGTCGCTGACAAGGAGTTCGATGCGTTGTCCATCGCGGCGCAGCACAGTATCCGCATTGATGGTCTGCACGGACTGCGGTTCGTCCCGCAGCCGGATCACGGCGCGGAAGACGGGCCGGTCTTCCATGAGCGCAGGCAGCACATAGGGACGCTCGCGCACCGGCATCGTCTGGGGCGGCGCATGGTAGCCCAGCAGATGAATCCGCAGCGTCCGGGAGGCCGCATCATCCGTCACCACGGCTTCCACACTGACAGGCGCATCAATTTCCAGACGGGGCTGCGGATGCAGCAGGCGGACGGCCGCGCGCAGCAGGCGGCGCGCCTCGGCAATGCCATGTTCACTGGCGACCGCGTAATCGGGCGAGCCGCAGAACGTGATCACTTCACCTGCACCGAAGCGGTTGCGGAGCATCGCTGGACCGACCGGCGCGTCGGCGCTCATCGGCCAATCGGTTCCTTCCTTCCCTTCCCGCTGCCTCGTGGTCCGGTGCGGCTCCAGCAATTGTCCCAGCGGTGTGGCCGTGTGCGCTTTCCAGACAGCCGCGGGTCCCTTGACGAGAAATGGCCAGTCGGCGCGCAGTCCCGGCACCGGAAATGCCGCGGCCGCGAGATCGTCAGCGCTCAGACGCATCCAGTTGTCGAGCGACGCAAGCCTGCGCACAAACGATCCACCGCACAGTTCAGCCAGCGAGCTTTCGTCCTTCGGATTTCCGAGTTGGTCCTGACAACCGGGCCAACCGGTCAGGATGAGCTTTCCGCCACCGCTCACGTAGCCGCGCAGCAGTCTGGCTTCGGATTCCGCAATGACTCCGGCGTGGGGCACAAGGATCACGGGATAGCGCTGCAGGGCGGCCGTGTCGGCATTTTCGTCGGGAATGATGCCATGGGGGATATGCTCGCCTGCGAGGGCTTTGTGGGCACCGAGAAAGCTGCGGAACCATTCCGAGGGTTGCTCGCGTCCCATCCAGTCGCGGCTGCGGCTGCTGAAATAGATGCCGACGTCCGCCACGGGGGCATGGCCGAAATGCGCCCGGCGCCGCGCGGCGTCGGCAAAGGCCGTCCCGATGCGTTCATAGGCCACCGGGTCGAGACTGCCATCGAAGGCGGTTTTGTCGACCATGGTCACGAAGGCACCGTGGGCGAGCAGGGTGAGCAATTCCCAGCGGATATCGTCGAGCGGACGGGTGGTCTGATCATGATACATGCGGACTCCGCGCTGCATGGCGACCTGCACGCGCTGTCCGGGTGCTGCGGCGCGGTAGAACTGAGCATTGAGGCCCACCGTGAGCGCACTGAATCCCCAGACCCCGGTCTCACCGGTCACGAAATCCCCATTACCGGCGTGCTGCACCGGTCGCTGCCCCACTTCAAAGCTGAAGGGCGGATTGCCATGGTAATTGAAATCAACGGTGGCCTGCGGATGGAGCGAGCGGACGTGGGCAGCGAGCGCTTTCTCGAATCGTTCACTGCTGCGGTAGCGGAATGACAGCATGCGGTCCCATGCTTCGTCCCAGGTTGGTCCGGAGGGCATGGCGTGACCGTGTTCCGCCGCGAATTCGCGCTGACATGCCTCGCACCAGCAACCGTACGGTGGCCCGAATCCCTGGTCGAGCATATCGATATGAAATCCGGCGATTCCGTAGGCCATCTGTTCGGATAGGATCTGCTTCATGGCTTCGAGGTAGCCGGAATTGAAGCAGAATCGTCCCAGAGGCTTTCCGTCGGCCCCGCGCATTTCCCATTCCGGATGTTCCTTCAGAAAGTGCCCGCCCTGCTGGACCACACAGTAGGAAATCACAGGGAGGCCGGACTTTCCGGCTTCTTCCATGGCTTCCCGCAGGGGATCGCGGCTGCCGAGTCCGGGAGCCTTGCGCAGCAGCGACGATTGATAATACGCGTAATCGCCGTCACGCACCCACATCACCAGATACTCGCTGCCGGCTTCCCGCGCCCGCCGCACAATTTCGCGGCCATCGAATTTCGCTGCAAAGCGACGGTCATCGGGGTCGCTGTTTCCGAACTGCGCACCAGTCGGCCCCGTCTCCATGCCAAGGAGCACTCTGTCGAACCAGCGACGGTCATCGGCAGCCAGCGGAGAGAGCATGATTCCTGATAGGACCAGTGACAATATCATGCGGAAGGCATTCATGGGATTCATGGGTTACGTCTGCGGAAGAGTTCCGCCAGTCCCGGAACGCACGCGGCGCGCCATGCTTCTCACCGCATCGGTGGCGGGCGGGAGCTGCCTTATTCCCCTTCCGGTGCTCCTTCCTGGAGCCATTGATAGATGAGGGAAAGTCCGGCGGGATCGGATTGGAGGGAACCGGTGGGCGGCATCTGACCGGGGCCACGGCTGCTCATGCGTACGGGCAGAACCGAGCGGTGAACTTCCCGTGGGGCGATGAGCCGGGCGTCGGGCATGCCGTAGAGGCCATGCTGAGGAACGGCGTCGATGAGGTGACGCGATTTCCCGCGGACCCATGGGCTGAGATCCATGAGGCTGTTGCCGCCGCCTTCGTGACGGTGGCAATGCGAACAATTGACCGCAAGGTAGGCATGCACGCGGTCGGCGAGCGGCCTCGCAGTGTCATGCGGATCCGCCAGCACGGGCCAGCGGGCGGGAGCCGGGGCAGGCGGGCGGACGAATCCAGCCGTGGTGAGTTCCGCGAGCGATCCTGCGTCGCTGCCGTCGCGCGACAACTGTGCGGCGGTCACGCCGAGCACATAATTGGCACCGCGGGCATGGCAGAGGGTGCATTCGGTGCGCGATGGCACCGCCCATGGTTGGCCGGCTGCTTCTGTCCGCAGTCCATCGGCGGCGACTAGTTCGGCATCGCTCTGATCCTTGTTCCAGAGCCATGCATAGGCGAGCCAGTCGGCATCGCTGCGCACGAGGATTCTCGTTTCGGCCCGCACCGCGGCACGGTCGCCGTCGGCAGGAATCGCAAGGGTCTGCACGAGCACGGAACCATCCGGGAAGTTCCACGATTTCCAGCCCCCCGTAGAATCGCTCGGAATCTCGGCAGCCTTCCCTTCCGGAATCGCCATGTGGAATTCACTGCTGGCTCCGTCATGCCACGAGGGAGCATTGATGCGGTAGCGCATGACCCCCGGGGCCGGATCGAGTTTCGCAAGGTCCCGGAAGATGCCGGTTTCGCTCAGTTTCCGCGGGAAGGCAGGTGCATCCGCGGCCCGGGGTGGTGCGGGATCAAGCCGGAGCACGGCATTGCCAAGGTGATCGGCGAGCAGAATGTCGCCGGCCGCATTCGTGCCGAATCCGGCAATGGCCGCGGGCGTGTCGGCGAGTTCCCGTTGCCATGAAATCCTGCGTCCGTCGTGCCGCGCGGCCCAGACCCTCCCGGTTCCGTAGTCGCCATAGAGGTAGGCTCCGGCGAGCTGCGGAAAGCGCTGGCCACGGTAGACGAAGCCCCCGGTGAGCGACCGGAAGGCGGCGTGATCGTGCTCCAGCGTCGGCGGCGTGAAGGCGGACGGACCGCTCAGCTTCCCGGGCTGGAAGAGGCGGCTTCCTTCGTATTCGCTCCATCCATAATTCGCTCCGCGTTCGAGCAGGTGGGCATATTCGCGGAGGTCCTGTCCGTTCTGCCCCACCCAGATCTGCCCGCTCACGGGATCGTTCGTGATCCTCCATGGATTGCGCAGACCGTAGGCCCAGGTTTCCGGCCGCATGCCTTCCCTGCCAACGAAGGGATTGTCGGACGGCACGCGGTACGCTTCGCCCTCAGCGGCTCCATCGACATCGATGCGCAGAACCTTGGCGAGCAGCGATCCCGTATTCTGCCCGGCATTGAGGGCATCGGAATTGGGCGATCCATCGCCGCTGGTCACGTAAAGCATGCCATCGTTGCCAAACACCGCTGCGGCCCCGTTGTGACCATTGCTCGGCCACTCAATGATGACCCGGCGCGACGCTGGATCGATCGGCCACGGAGCTTCCCGCGACATGGTGTAGCGCACGATGCGGGAATGATGCGCGTCTCCGGGGCCCCGGCCATTGGTGCCCACGTACAAGTAGCCATTGGCGGCAAACTGCGGATGGAAACACAGACCGTAGGCCAGTTCCCCGTCGCCCGGAATCACGAGCACGTCTTCCACCTCACTTGCCTCGGGATCGTCCCGGAACCTCCGGACGACACTGCGGTATTCTTCCCATGCATAGTTCTCGATGACGATCATGCGGTCGCTCCCCGGCTGTCTTTCCAGGAAAACCGGACGCTTGAGCGGGAGCCGAGGATAAGCGGGCACGGCCAGCATTTCCGGCGGTCCATCAGGAGGAACCCGCAGCGCCGCACTGTTCCAGCGCACGTCGGCAGCAGCAAGGCCCGCCATCGCAGGGACCAGCAGAATCAGAAAACTCCATGACACCATGCCGCCCATCGTATCCAGCCCCGCCGCTGCCGGAAAGGCCGGACTACCACCGGATGCGGAATCTTTCCGGCTTGGCTTCCGCGCCCCGGCACGGCAGCATGCGCCGTCCCTTCACCACAATGGCTTCCCCGAAATCCTGTCTGTTCCTTGTCACGGCCGCCATGGCCGCCCTGCCGGCTCCCGCAGCCATCGATCCCGCGCGCTTCAGCCGCACTGCGGTCGTGACCGACTGCGAGGACCCCATGCAGATCGACTTTGCGACGGATGGCACGCTCTTCTTCATTGAGCGACGCGGGGCTGTGAAATGGCGCGCTCCGGATGGCCGCACGGGCACTTCGGGAATCATTCCGTCCTTCGCAGAAGCGGACGCCGGAGCCCTCGCCATCGTGCTCGGCCGCGAACCCGCGAGCAGCCGACATATTTTCGTTCTCTACACTCCGGCGGAACTTCCGCGCCGACTCGTGCTCGCCCGCCGCACCCTCGGCGAAGACCGCGCAATGCTCGCCACGGACGCCAGGGTTCTCCTCGAAATCCCCCTCGAATCGTCCATCGATCCCTCGCACTGCGGCGGCGGCCTCGCATGGGATCACCAAGGCAATCTCCTCATCGGCACAGGCGACAACAGTCCGCCCCAGGACACTCCGGCAGTCCATCCGACGGAACGCGTGCGCGATTCCCGGCGCTCGGCCGCCAATCCCCACGACCTGCGCGGCAAAATCCTCCGCGTCCACCCGGAACCGGATGGCTCCGTCACCATTCCGTCAGGCAATCTCTTCAGCGACCCCGCCGACGGTCGCCCGGAAGTCTTCGCCATGGGCGTCCGCAATCCCTTCAAAATCTCCTGCGACCCAGTCACGGGCTGGATCACATGGGGCGACGTCGGCGGCAATGTCGACACGAAACTCGAGCTCGGCCCGGAAGGATTCGACGAGATCAATCTGACGGCGGGCCCGGGATTCTTCGGCTGGCCTTTCTGCTCGGGAAACAATGCTCCGTGGCGGCCCTTCGATGGCAAAACCCGTCAGCCCACCGGACCATTCTGGGACCCGGCCGCGATCACCAACGACAGTCCTGCCCTCGCGAAACCAATCGCACTGCCTCCGGCCAAGCCAGCACTCATCTGGTACGGTTCCGCACCGTCAGCGGAATGGCCATTCCTTGGCAGCGGCGGCCGCAGCGTCACGGGTGGTCTCATCTACCGCCGACCCGCCACGGCTGCCCCCGACGCCCTTCCCGCGGAACTCGATGGCCAGCTGCTGTTCGCGGAATGGATGCGCAACTGGCTGGCAGCCGCCACTCTCAAGCAGGATGGATCCCTCGCTGTGGTGGCCCCGTTCCTCACGAATTTCACGTTCCGCAAACCCGCCGCCCTCGCCACCGGACCGGACGGTGCGCTCTACGTCGCGGAAATGGGCGACCGCTGGACGGGCAACCGCGACAGCGTCATCAGCCGCATCAGCTACAACACCGGAAACCGTCCGCCCGTCGCTGCCATCCGCACGCCCCTGACCGCCGGGGCCGTCCCGCTCACCATCGCACTCGATTCCGCAGACAGCTGCGACCCGGATGACGATGCCCTCACGTTCCACTGGGAATGGTCGGGTGCCGCCACCGGACAATCCGATGGACCCACGGCTTCACTGACACTCGACAAGCCTGGCAGCACGGTGGTCACACTCACGGTGCGCGATGCCGCGGGAGCCACGGCATCAAGCCGCATCACAGCCACCGCGGGCAATGCCCCGCCGCTCGTCCGCTTCACGGAACCAGCCGATGGCAGTTTCTTCGAATGGGGCCAGCCGATCGCATGGCAGGTCACGGCCAGCGACCCGGAATCCGGAACGCTTTCTCCGGACCGCATCCTCCTTCAGGCGGAACGCCGCGACCGCTTTCCCGATGCCGGCGATGTCCCGCCCGGTCTCGCCCTCATGCGCCGCACCACCTGCTTCAGCTGCCACCAGACCGCCGAGAAATCAGCAGGCCCGCCGTACGCGGAAGTCGCTCTCCGCTATGCCAAGGACCCGGACGCCCGGCTCCGCCTCGCCAACCGCATCATCAGCGGCGGCAAGGGATCGTGGGGCGAACTCCCCATGCCTCCCCACCCGCAGCACTCGCTCGCGGAAACATCGGCCATGACCGACTGGATCCTGTCGCTCGGCCGGGACGGTCAGCACTTCACCGCCCGTGGCCACACCGGTACCTTCCAGCCAGCCGAACCGGCCCGCCAATGGGGCCGCGCAGCCAATGGTGTGCTCCATCTCAAGGCCACGGCCGCCGACGACGGTGCCCTCGGTCAGCCTGCCCTCAGCGGCTCGGCCGAAATCACTCTGCGTTCCCGCCGCCAGCGCGCTGCCTTCTTCGACCATGGCCAGCTCGCTTCCGTCCAGGATAATCTCGACCAAGGCGGCCTCGTGGCCCGCATCCTGCCGCAGGGATCGATCACGTTCCGCAAGGTCAGCTTCCGCGAATTCCGATCGCTCCGCTGCCATGGCTGGATTCATGGCGCCGCTGTCACGCTTTCGCTGCACAAGGGGTCACCGGATTCCCCCGCCCTCGCCAGCCTCCCCATCCCCGCAGGCAAGGACACAGGAAAAGCCACGGAATGGAATATCAATCTGCCGGAAATGCCCGCCGACGAAGCACCCGACGACCTCTGCCTGAAGGTCTCCGGCCCAGCCAAGGCGGTGGCCGATTTCATGTGGATCGATTTCCGCAGGGAACCAGCGCCCTGATTCGGATTCACTGATTCAATCGCCCTGCGGAGCCTTGCGCTCACCGCCCCCGAACATCCCGCGCGACATCCGCAGCCCCATCTGCATCATTTCCTGCTGCTGACGCTGCGCAGCCTGGAAGGCTTCGAATTGCTCGGCACTCAGCATGCCCTGCACTTTCTCCTCGACGGCGGCCTGCATCTTCGCGTTCTCCTCGACATAGCGGTTCATCGCTTCTTCGTTCAGTGCCGTCGGATCAATCCTGCTGGGATCGGAGAAGTCATGTTCGAAGTTCCAGCCGCTGCGGACTTCATACATCGTATCCATGAGCTTCGACTCGGTCGCTTCATCGAAATCAATCCCCTTGTCGCGGAAGGCCGCCTTCACGAGCTTCAATTGCTGACGCTCGGGTGCGGATCTTTCAAAGCGCTCGAAGGTTGCATACCCGGAACCGAGTTTCTCCCGCAGCGCGGCGTCGGCCTTCGCGGTCTCGGCTTTCACTTTGGCTGCCATGGCTTCGCGTTCCTTCTCGTCGCCCCCCGCCGCCGTGACAGACTCCATTTGCGCGATGGTCCGATCACTCAGCAAGCCAAGCACGGCATCGGCAGTTTTTTCATCAAGCCCCATTTCGTCGAACAGATCGCGGTACTCGTTTTCAAGCTGCACACGCATCTGCGCCCGCATGGCACTGCGGGCCTCTGGAGTCCGCATCATCTCGGCCATCATCCCGGCCGCCCCGCCAGGAGGCCCTTTCTGCTCGGCTTCCGGTGCCGCTTCCGGCTCGTCCTTGGCTTCGGGCACGAGATCGCCCAGTCCCCGCGGCCCCTTGGGATCGACCTCCGCTCCGGCCGCCAGCGAAACCTTGAGCCGCGCCGCCTTCTCCAATCCCGCCGCGGTTTCCCTGAGCATGGCCAGCTGGCCCCGCAGATCCTCCACGGTCCGGTGCTCCCACCACGCCCAGCCCGCCAGCCCTGCCATCAGACACAGATTGATCACGGTCGTTGCCTTCATGCCGTTTCCCATAGCCTCTCCCTCCCCAGCCGAAAAGAGAAATCCTCCGCATCCATGCCCCACGCCGGGCGTCCCCGGGCCCTTGGGCACGATGGAATCTGTCGGGGTACGCGGCCATTCTCTCCATTGCACGCCATGGGGGCCTGCCGCACGGATTGCGCATGTCTCTCACTGGTCTTTCGTTCATCGGATCCAGCCGCGGTGCAGCCGGCGGCGCAGTCTTTCAGGCGTTCAATCCCTCCAGCGGATCGCTCATGGAACCGCTCTACCACAGTGCCTCGGCCGCAGAAGCCCAGCGGGCCGCCGACCTCGCCGCCGCCGCCTTCCCGATCTACAGGCAGACCTCGGATCACGAACGCGCTACCTTCCTGCGCACCATCGCCACGGAAATCGAAGCGCTCGGCCAGACCCTGACCGACCGCGCCATGGCGGAAAGCGGCCTGCCGGAAGCCCGCATCAAAGGCGAAACCGCCAGAACCTGCGGCCAGCTCCGGCTCTTTGCTGCCCTCCTCGAGGAAGGTTCATGGGTCGACGCCCGCATCGATCACGCCGACCCCGCCCGCACCCCCGCACCGAAACCGGATCTCCGTTCCATGCTCCGCCCCATCGGCCCGGTGGTCGTCTTCGGAGCCAGCAATTTTCCGCTGGCCTTTTCCGTGGCCGGTGGCGACACGGCCTCGGCCCTCGC
>Ga0315904_10004727_pt1 | contig 19256 bp, 15 predicted proteins | sample LakEriMetagenome_6_FD_203529 | JGI IMG/M metagenome (GOLD analysis project Ga0315904, IMG submission 203529) | Freshwater fungal communities from buoy surface, Lake Erie, Ohio, United States - Buoy 12 MA120 | ecosystem: Environmental > Aquatic > Freshwater > Lake | place: USA: Lake Erie, Ohio...
GCGCAAGGCTGGAAACCGGTCATCGGGTGGAACTCGCCAAGCGTTTGCGCTGGCGGCTTCGGTATTTCAGCGACGGCACTGTGATCGGCAGCCGGGAGTTTGTGGATGGCTTCTTCGAAGCCTACCGTGACCGATTCGGCCCGAAGCGAACGAGCGGAGCGCGGCGCATGCGCGGCGACGCGGCGGATCTCACGCGCGGGGCCGGACTGTTCAGCCTGCGGGATCTGGGAAACAGCGCTTCATCTCAAGGGTGATTCGTTGGAGATGCCGCTTGGCAGCGCTGCTCCTTGATGCCTTGCGTTTCGGCAGTTCCTTCTGGCAGATGCTCCAAGGTCCCAATCTCGAATTCCCAGTTCCGTTTTAGGTTGAAGACTCAGCGTGCGGCCACGCTGTGGAGCCGCGGATCCTGGCGCAGGATGTTGGTGAGCATCTGCTTGCAGTGGCCGAATTTGTCGCGCTGGCGGAGAACCGTGGCGCTGCGGACGAAGGATCCCCACTGGACCACGTTGATCTCAACGTTGCGGCGGCCCCAGAGGTTCATCACATCCTTGCTGGGTTTGTAGAGGTCAATGGTGCCGGTGCCGGTGAGGGCGGAACCATAATCGTCCACGACGTAGAGGTAGGGCAGGCCCTTGATGCGGAAGGTGGTGCCGACGGGGTAAAACGACCAGTCGGCGGCGGCGCTGCGGACCTTGTTGGTGTAGCGCAGTTGGGTCCCGGTGGCGTTCTTGCTGCCGTAGATGAGGTGATCGTCCTCTGAGCAGGTGTAGGCGGTGGTGCGGACCACCCGGTTGCGCTCGCTGAACGAGTAAACCGGCATGCCGTGCTTGTCGCGGGGCTTGCTGGCGGCGGCACTGGCGAGCGCGCTGGACGGCGCGGCGACGGTGAATTTCTCGGTGCCGCCGATCTTGGATTTCGGGATCACCGCGATGTCGGGTCCGCCGCAACTGCAAAGCAGGGCGGCCACGGTGGCGGCGAGGGCGAGGGAAACGGGACGGAGAGACATTGGCTGGGGATCGGAAAAGTGGGGATGGGTTCGCCTGTGGTCCGCAGACTCACAAACGCGCTACCGGATAGGCAAAGTGCGCTCCCATCGCAAACGGAAAATCCTTGTGTTAGAGGCACTTGGGAAAACCGTCGCTGGTTTTCAGCGACTTAGGCCCGGAACAAATTTTCCACGCCCCCGGCTCCGGGTTTACCATGTATGGACGCCGGCCTAGCGCGAAAACGCCGCCGCCAGCGAGGCCAGATCGGCGGGCGCGGCCCGGTCGGCTGTGAGGATCGCGGCCTTCTGCTTGGAGATGATGTCGGCGATGCCACGGCGGGAAAGGTCGAGCATGGCGCTCATTTCCTCGCCGCTGAAGACCGCCTCCTCGCCGCTGCCCTGGACCTCGACGAACTCGCCGGTTTCGGTCATCACGACGTTGAAGTCCACGCTCGCATCCTTGTCCTCGGCGTAGTTGAGGTCGAGCACCGGCTCGGACTGATAGACGCCGGCGGATACGGCGGCCACCAGTTTCCGGATGGGGAAATCCTTGATTTTTCCCTGCGCGAAAAGCCGGTTGAAGGCGATGGCCATGGCCACGCAGCCGCCGGTGATCGAGGCGGTGCGCGTGCCGCCGTCGGCTTGGAGCACATCGCAGTCGATCCACACGGTGCGCTGGCCGATCTTGGTCAGGTCCACCACGGCGCGCAACGAGCGGCCGATGAGGCGCTGGATTTCCGACGAGCGGCCGTCGAGCTTGCCGCGGGCGATGTCGCGCGGTTTCCGTTCGAGCGTGGAATAGGGCAGCATCGAATACTCCGCCGTCAGCCATCCGCCCTCGACCTTCTGCACGCGCATCCAGCGCGGCACATCCTCCTCGACCGTCGCCGAGCAGATCACCCGCGTATCGCCGAAGGACACAAGCACCGATCCGGTCGCGTGTGGGGCGACATTCGGGATGAATGAAATCGGGCGGAGTTCGTGGTTCTGGCGGCCGTCGGGGCGGGTCATGCGCGGAGTGAATGGCAAGCCGGGCAAACGGGCAAGCCCGGAGGCTGACGATACGCGGGTGAGGGTTTCCACGCGTCCCAGCTCTGCGGGAATGAACTTGTAATGACGCATTCGGCAGAGGCAGGCTAACAGCATCCGAAAGGGGGTTCATGCCGGAGTTCATCCTCATCGCCATCCCGCTGTTAGCCGTTTTGTATGTTTCCTACGGCCGTCTGCGCGGGCATATCAAAACGCTGGGGGAACAGGTGGATGCCCAGCGCGAGGCCCAGATCAAGCTGCGCGAGGCGAACCGCGAACTGCTTGCCGAGTTGAGGCGGCTGGAGGCGCGGATCGAAGCCGGCGTTGCCAAAGACTCTGAAATCGTCGTGTCCGCTGCCGCCCCAGTTCCGGAGGCGGATGAGGAGGTGGTGAAACTTCAGGTCACGGAGCAAGCGGCACCGGTTGCGGAGAGTCGTGCGGTGCCTCCACCCTTGCCCGTTCAGGACGAATCCGCCCGCGTGCGGGCATGGCTCGACACACGGCAGGAGACCACGCCGGAGAAAGCGCCAACGGCTTGGGACGATGAGAAACCATCCGGATTTCCCCCTGTGGCCGAGCCGTCGTTTCTCAGCAGGATTCCATGGCGGGAAATCCTCAAGCGCATGCACCTGCTGCCGCCCTCCAAGTCGGGCGAGGACGGCACGGCGGAAAGCCAACTGGCGGCGTGGTGGGTGATCCGGATCGGTCTGGTGCTGCTGATCATCGCGGCGGTGTTCTTCGGCATCCATGTGAGCCAGCACACGCCGCCATGGCTGCGGGTGGTCACGCTGGTTCTGGTATCGCTGGGCACCATCGGGCTGGGCGCAAGGATGAAGGACAAGCTGGAGGGTTTCGGGAGGGCGATCATTGGTGGTGGTTTCGCGTTGTTGTATTTCACCGCGTTTGCCGCGTTCGCCCTGCCGGCCACGAAGATCATCGACTCTCCGACGGCGGGCGTGATGGCGCAGTTCGCGGCGCTGGTGGCAGCGATCGTCTGGGCCTTGTGGAAGCGCGATCAAACCGTCGCGACGCTTACTTTGTTCCTCGGATTGGTATCGTGCGGGTTTTCCCATTCGCATGATCTGGACCGCTTCGCCACGGTGGGGCTGGTGCTGCTGGCGGCCACCGGCTCGTTTCTGTTCGCCACCCGTGGCTGGCTCACGCCCTTCATCACGGCGCTCGTCGGCACCTGGTCCTGCTTCGGAGGCTTCGCCTTGCTCGACTGGCTGCGCGGGGACGCTCCGTCCTTCACGCTCGTGATGGGAGCGCTGGTGGTCCTCGCCGTGGTGTTCGAGGCCGGAAATCTCGGATGCCTCGCCCGTGGCATGCATGTGCCCGGCGATACGTTGCGGCGCTGGCTGATTCTCGGCAACACGGCGGCGGCGGCCGTGATCGGTTATGGCGTGGTGCGCCTGGCTTATCCGGACCAGCTTCCGGAGTTTTATTTCATCACCGCGTTTTTATATCTCGTGTTCACGGCCATCCATCATCTGCGGACGACGGATCGCGCGGTGACGGAATCGCTGTTTCTGAAAAGCAGCGCCCTGCTCTGCCTCGGCTTCGCGGCGGCCTTCAGCGGGCCGGTCCGCTGGCTGGCCATCGCGTTCCAGGCCTTCGCCCTGTTGTGGACCGCGCGCCGCAGCGGCTCGCGGTGGATCGCCGCGGGATTCGTGGTGGTCATGGCTGCATCCGTCGGCTGGTTCTGGCGCGATCTGCTGCTCGATCCGCCCGCGTCATGGCGCTGGCAGGATTCGTTCCGCATCGCGGGAAGCCTCTATCTGGTGTTTCTAACAACCCAACTCGCGCTCCACGCGCGCTGGTTTCCCGCGGGCATCGGCGGGAGCGATGATCAACATCAGGATCAGGCGCGCGGCTTCCGTCTGATCGGTTCGCTGGTCATCGGCGCATCCGCGCTGGTGTCCGCGTTCACTCCGGCGTTTCCGGGACATGCCGATCCCGCGTGGTTTCTGTTCGTCATCGCGGTGTTCATTGCCCTTCCCGCTCCGTTCTTCCGCAACGCGGTGCCTTGTGTGGCGGCGGTGCTGCCGCTCGTGTCCGCCTACCTCGCGTATGCGTGCCTGCCGCGGATGACCGGCCAGGGGAATGCCGGACTGCTGCTCGGGGTGGTGCTGATTCTCGCGGCGTTTGGTGTGTCCGAGTTGATCCGACGCTATTGGCCGCAGTCGCCGCTCGACGGATCATGGATCCGCGAGGCGGCCTTGCTGGCGGGACTGGCCACACTGCTGCCGCTGGCCATCGCGATCGGTGGAAGATTTCATCTTCATGCCAACAGCGGGATCGTGGTGTTCGCGCTCTTTCCGCTCACCGCTTGCGCCGCGATCCTGTTCCGGCAGCGAACTCCGGCATCCATGCCGCGTAGCGATGGTTCGTCGCCGTTCCACACTCTAACAGGCATGCTGGTGGTGGCGGGCGGAGCGGTCACTTGCCGGGATTCGGAGTATTTTCCCGCGGCATTGGCGCTTGCGGGACTGCCGATGCTGGCGATGGCGGCCCGCGCCCGCGCGTGGATGATCGCGATTGGCGGAGGCGTTCCGATCCTCAGCGGATTCGTCTCGCTGTGGCACACGCTGCTTCCCGCACCGGCCGATGGCTGGTTGGATGATGCGGTCAATCTAACGGTTTTGCTCGCGGTTTCCACCGGGCTTGCCGTCGTATTCTGGAAGAAGGTCAACCAAGCCGCTTGGCTGAAGTGGGCCCTTGGAGCGGATGTCGCGCTGCACTTCCTCGGGGTTTTCTCGCTGCATTTGTTTTTCCAGAAACATCTCGGCGAAGGACCGGATATGCTTGCCGCGGCATTACTGGGCGTGGCTTTGTTCGTGACCAGCCGACGTTTCCCCTTCCGCGCTCTGGAAGCCGTTTCGTGGCTGCCCGTCCTGTTGGCGTGCGCCTGGGCGCTTCGCGCCGGAAACTGGCTGGGAGTGGCGGATAGGGAAATCCATTTCGTGGCGGCAGGTTTGCTGGTCCTCGCCCATCTCGTGGCGGCGAATGCCAAATGGCAAAAGGATTCTTCCGGGCTCACGAACATCCTCGCGACCGCCAGCGCGGCCGTCGCGGTGATCGCTTGGACATTGGTCGCACTCGCCGCCGCGAAAGCCCCGTGGCAGACCACCGCTCTCACAGGAATCGCGCTGCTCGCCTCGGCCTTGTGGCGCTGGCGGGCCATCGCGAACATCGGCTACCTCGGTCTCGGGCCGCTGACGCTCGCGTTTCTCACGGCGATCTCGCTGATGGATGGCGAAACCATGGTCGAGAGCCCGGCCGGTTCCACGCTCACCAGCATCCTTCTAACAGCCGCCGGCATCGCCGCCAACGGCATGCTCATGGCGGCCACGGTGCGGCGCGTGCTTCGCCAGAGGATCACCGCCAGCTCGGTGCTGCCGTGGTGCCACGGGATGAGTGCATCGATCATCGCGTTTTCCGCCTTCGCCAGCGACCACTTGCTCAACGAGCGCCTCACCGCGGTTTTCTGGGGGATTTCGGCCATCCTGCTGTTTGTCTGCGGTCTCTTGGCCGGGCTGCGCGCCTACCGTCTCACCGGACTGATCGGCCTGGTGTTTTGCACCGGGCATATCTTCATCTTCGACATCAAGGACACGTTCTATCGCATTATCGCGTTCTTTGTGATCGGCCTGGTGATGCTGGTGATCGGTTTCCTCTATCACCGCTTTCGCGATCGGATCTCCGCGATGGACTCGGATGATGACGAGTCCGATGCCGGGCGAGGGGGTGCCGCTCCCCTGTAAGCCGGATTCTGTCCACCCCTTGCGGGGCTGGACGGCCATTTCTCTCACCCCGCCGGAGCGGGGCGCCCCGCTTGCGCGGAGTGCGACTAATACCCGGGAGTTGTAACGGGCGGGCCGCCCTTTCCCTGTTCTGTCTTGCACCACGCGAGGTTTGCCGTGCCGTCCGGTTACCCGGATTCGCGGTGGGCTCTTACCCCACCCTTTCACCCTTGCCTGTGCCCTTGCGGGCCATCGGCGGTATGCTTTCTGCTGCACTGTCTGTCCGGGTTCCTCGCGGTTCCCGTCCCTCACTTTCATGAGGCGCGTTGCCCTGTGGTGTCCGGACTTTCCTCACCCTCCGCTTGCGCGGAAACTGCGACCGTCCGGGGAGCGGCAAGGCCGACCGTGCGCCGGATGGGGTCGGCTTCACAAGGAAATTCACGGTGCCTCCATGGCGGTTGCATCGCGCCCGATTGCGGTCATACTGCCGCTGATGCCAGCCGCGACGCTTGAGGACCTGCGCGCCGACCACGATGTGATCGTCATCGGCGGGGCCTTGTCGGGCGGTGCCACCGCCACCCTGCTGTTGCGGAGAAACCCGGGCCTGCGCGTGCTGATTGTGGATCGCTCCGAGGCATTCGGCCGGCGGGTGGGCGAGGCCACCGTGGAGGTGAGCGGGTATTTCCTCGGCCGCGTGCTGGGGCTGACCCAATACCTCAACGAAAACCATCTTTGCAAACAGGGCCTGCGTTTCTGGTTTGCCAACGACAAGGTGGAGTCCATCGACCAGGCTTCCGAGGTCGGCCCGCGCTATCTCGCGCGGATTCCATCGTATCAGGTGGACCGTGCCGCGCTGGATGAGGAAGTGCTGCGCCGCGCTTCGGAAACCGGTGCCGAGGTGCTGCGTCCGGCCACCGTGTCCGATGTGCGCCTCCGCTCCGGCGGCATGCAAACTCTCACCGTGAAACAAGGCGGTGCCAAACGCGAACTCAGCGCCCGCTGGATCATCGACGCCTCGGGCATGGCCGCCGTGCTCGCGCGCCGCGAAGGCTGGTGGCGGCCCAACGACGCGCATCCCACCGCTTCGGCATGGGCGCGCTGGCGCGGCGTGAAGGACTGGGACGGCCGCGAGTTGGCGGAAAAGTTTCCCGCATGGGCCTCCTGCCACTACGGCACCCGCGGCACCGCCACCAACCACGTCATCGGCGACGGCTGGTGGAGTTGGTGGATCCCGCTCAAGGGCGGCGATGTGAGCGTGGGTGTCGTGTTCGACCAACGCATCGTCGATTTCCCCTCGGACGGCGGAAACGTCGGCGAGCGCCTCAAGGCCTTTCTTCTCAAACATCCGGTGGCGAAGGAGTTGTTAGAGAACGCCGAGCCCGTTCCGGAAGACACCCATTGGCGGAAGAACCTCGCCTATCAGAGCGAAACCTTCGCCGGTGACGGATTCGCGCTGGTGGGGGACGCCGCAGCGTTCATGGATCCGTTTTACAGCCCGGGCATGGACTGGATTTCCTTCACCGCCTCGCGCGCGGCGGACCTCGTCACGCGCCAACGCGCCGGCGAGGATGTCACAGCGCTGGCCGCCGCGCACAACCGCGACTTCGCGCTGTGCGTGCGGCGGTGGTTCGACGCGCTCTACCGCGACAAGTATCATTACATGGGCGAATACGATTTGCTCAACCTCGCCTTCCGCCTCGACCTCGGGCTTTACTACTGGGGCGTGGTGCAGGCGGTCTTCGACGAGGGCGAGAACGGGCTTCTCACCCCTCCGTTCACCCATCCCGCGGCCGGTCCCGTCGCCGCGCTCATGGCATTCTACAACCGCCGCCTCGCCCGCATCGCCGAGCGCCGACGCCGGCTCGGTCTGTTAGGCCGGATGAACGACCGCCAGCGCACCCTCATCCCCGGTTTCACCCTGGGCCGCGCCGAGATTCGCAAGCTCCGCCGCCCGCTCTGGCAGTGGCTCAAGCTGGAACTCACCGAAGGCTGGCACACATGGGGCCATTCCGTTCCCCTGCCCGCGAATCCACCGCTGCTGCCGGCGGCGAAGCCGAGGGATTAACCGGGTTCCCGATCGGCTTGTGGAATCGGCAAGCGGCGGAGGCATCTGCCCGGCTGTTCAAGCCATAACTCAAGCTTGCGGAAAACCCGTTCACCTTATCCCGAAGCGGAACGGATCCGTCGGATCAAACAAACACGTGCTCTCGCCATTCACCCACGCGCGGCCGGACACCCGGGGGATGACCATGCCGTCGGGGAGCGCTTCGACGCTGCCGGTGAAGACGCTGTCGAGGATGCCGGCCTGGCGCCAGAGTTGTCCGGGCTGGAGTTTTCCGGCGGCGTGGAGGCAGGCGAGTTTGGCGCTGGTGCCGGTGCCGCAGGGCGAGCGGTCGTAGGCCTTGCCGGGGCATAACACGAAGTTGCGGCTATCCGCCACCGCCGGATCGGCGGGCGGGCCGAAGACTTCGATGTGATCGATTTCCATGCCGTTCTCGCCGGTGATGCCGTGGCGTTCCAAGGCTTCTCTAACAGCACAGGCGAAGCGCGTGAGCTCGTCGAGATTCGCGAAGTCCACCGCGGGGCCTTGACCATCGATGAGGAAAAACCAGTTGCCGCCCCAGGCGATGTCGCCGGTGACGCTGGCCCAGCCGGGGACCTCGACGGGCACGTCCGCGGCGAGGCGGTAGCTTGGCACGTTGGCCACCTCGACCGAGCCGTCATCGCGCAAGGTGGCGGTGATCACGCCCACGGGTGTGTCGATGCGGTGGGTGCCATGACCGATCCTTCCCATGTGGGCGAGCGTGACCACCAGGCCGATGGCGCCATGGATGCACATGTGGAGGGTGGAAACGTTGTTGAAGAAGATCACGCCGCACACGCAATCCGGTTCGTGGGCCTCGCACAGCAATGCGCTGACCATCGCCTCGTGGCCGCGCGGTTCGTTGCAGAGCGCGCCGAAGAGCCACGCGTGGTCCTCGCGCAGCCGGCGCGAGCGTTCGGCCAGCGGGCCGGACCCGAGGTCGGGTCCGCCGGAAACCACCACCCGGGTGGGTTCTCCGCCGGTGTGGGAGTCGATGACTTTGAGCGCTTGTTGTGGCATGGCAGGCTTTTGTTTTACCATCGGGGTCTAGGCGAATGCGCTAGCGGCCACTGCGGTTTTCGCATAAGGATCGCTGCGGGAAACCGCATGAAATCCGCCGCCACCCTGCGCCAGAGCTTTATCGAGAACACCGGCGGCATGCTGCATGTGGACCGATTGTTTGATGGCGTGGCGGACATCGTTTTCTTCATCAAGGACGCGGCGGGCCGCTACATGGCGGTGAACGACACGCTGGCGACGCGCTGCGGGCTGTCCGGCAAGGACGAGGCGATCGGCCGCACGGCCGAGGAGTTGTTTCCCGAGCCCTTTGGCAAGGCTTTCGGCGCACAGGATCGCGCGATTCTGCAAGGCGGCGCGGCCATCCGCGATCATCTCGAACTGCATCTTTATCCCGGTGGCAACAGCGGCTGGTGCCTCACCTACAAGGAACCCGTTCCCGGCAGGCGCGGCGGCGTGGCGGGCTTGTGCGGCATCTCGCGTGACCTCCACGCGCCCGGCGCGCGCGATGGCGATTTCGCCGCGATGTCCGCCGCCGTCGAGCACATTCACCGGCATTACGACGAACCGTTGCGCCTGCCCGCGCTTGCGGAGATCGCCGGGATGTCCGTCTATCAGTTCGACCAGCGCATCCGCTCGCTGTTTCACGTCACCGCCGGGCAGTATCTGGTGAAGGTGCGCATCGACGCCGCGTGCAAGCGCCTCTCGGCTGGCGATGATGCGATCTCGCGGATCGCGCTCGACTGCGGATATTCCGACCAATCCGCCTTCTCGCGGCAGTTCAAACAGGCCGTCGGCATCAGCCCGCTGGCCTACCGCAGGCGGGCGAAGGACGGTTGGTGACGGATTTGTCGGAAATGCGTGATTGCGGTCTCCGGCACCTCGTGCAAGGATTGGGATCGGTTGGAATCCTCCTGCCATCTCAACATCAACGATCATGAAAGCGGAAACGAACCTGGTGATGGATGCCCTCCGCGAGGAGCATCCTGTCAATCAAGGGATGGCCGCCGCGAATCCCCCCGCGCAGGCCGGCTATCTGATGTCGAAATATGATGAGGAATGGGTCCTGTTCGTCCGGGAATGCGCCAAGCATCCGCGAGGTGTTCCCGATGAATTCGCGGATTGCCCGCGCGTCTGGAATCTTCCTCACGCCTGAACGAGGCGGCAGCCCACGTCGGATCCAATCCGAGGGGAGTGGCGGACTTCGGATCGCGGCAGGAAACGCGCCGGAAGCCACATCCACGGTGCGGACTGCAGTCATTCGGCAGGACCGCCAATCCCGGCGGCGAAGCGCATGACAGGCCGCCCCCCGTCGCCGCGTTTCATTCCCTATGTTCCCACGCCTTTTCGTGCGCTCGATCCTCGCCGCACTTCAAATCCCCCTGCTCGCCGCGCAGGATGCCAAGCCCGCGGCGAAGGCATGGACGGTCGATGACTGGTCCGATTGGAAACTCCAGGAGACCGCGCCCGAAGGCAAACGCGAGATTCTGCGCGAGATCGCCGGTGCCAAGCCCGCCAAGGGCGCGATCCTTCCCGGTGAGGAAGCCGCGAAGGCCGGCGTGCTCGTCCTCGGCCAGGGCGAGTTGCTCTCGGTGGTCAAATACGAAGGCAGGAATCCGCTGTTGGTCGATGACTATGAAATCTCCTGGGAAGGCCTCCGCATCGAAGGCAGCGACTTCTTCGCCGCGCTCACTTTCCCGGTTGGATCCGCCGAGCGGTGCGCCACCTTCGTCGCCGGCGGATGGGGCGGATGGACCATCGGCATTTCCTCCATCGACGGCCTCTTCGCCAACGAAAACGAAACCACCCGCTCCATGCCGTTCGAACAGGGGCAATGGTATGCCTTCACCCTCCAGGTCAACCGGCAATCCATCCGCGCGCTCATCGACGGCGAGGAAAGCTTTCACATCGCGCTCAAGGGCAAAACCATCGGCATGCACCCCAGCGAGATCACCAAATCCACGCCGCTCGGCTTCGCCAGCTTCAACACCAAGGGGGCTGTTAGAAATGTCAGGATCCGCCCCCTGAAACCCGGCGCACTCGTCGCGCCGGAATAGGGCATCTGCCAGAAGGAATTGCCGAAACGCAAACCATCAAGGAGCGGCGGACTCCGATCCGCCGAAGTCCATGCCTGGCCAATGAATGGCGGTTTGCCACAAATCATTGGCTCCTCATGGGCGTGGCGATTCGGAGATCGCCACTTCTTGTTAGGGGATCGCGACAGTATTCAATCCGAATAACGGAAACCTTATTTGGCATAGGGTCCAGCGGTCAGACGAGTATTGGAGTACACCCCGGCGTGACCCAAGGCTTTCGTGCCTCCCGCCTTCAGGCTCAAGAAAGGATCACAGGTTGAATGGTGCGAGGATTGGCATTGCCATGGTGGCGGCACCTGACGGGATCAGGCATCGGAGTGCCTGCGGATTCCGCGTTCCTCGATCCGAATGCGGCGTTTCTTCAGCAGCGCGCCGAGCGCTTGCTTGAAGGTGCGCTTGCTCACCCCCAGTTCGTCGTGGATTTCCTCGGCCGGGCTGTGGTCGCCGATGGCCCAGTAGCCGCCGCGCGCGTCGAGTTCGGCGAGGATGCGCGATTCGAGGTCGGTGACGCGGGCTCTGGTGGCGGGGTGCAGGGTGAGGTCGAGTTTTCCATCCGCCCGCACCGCCGCGATGTAGCCCTTGGTCTTCTCACCAGGGCGCAGCTCCTGAAACACGCCTTCGGCGAAAAGCAGGCCGCTATGGCAGCCGTTCACGATCGCCTTGTAGCCCATCTCGGTGCGGGAGAAAATCACCAGATCGACCTCGTCGCCCGGCCGGAAAGCGTGCGGTTTCCTGTCGAGATGCCGGGCGATCCGGGTGGACCCGACCAGCCGCCCGGAAGTGTGATCCACCCTCACCCAGACCAGATAGGAGCGCCCCGGAATCATCCTCGCGGCCTGCTCGCGGAAGGGGACTAACAGATCCTTGTCCAGCCCCCAATCGACGAAGCTGCCGACCGCCGTTGACGCCACGCATTTCATCATGGCGAAGCTGCCCGGCATCGCCTTCGGCATCCTCCGGGTGGCCACCGGCCGGTCCTCCGAGTCGGTGTGGAGGAAAACCTCGATTTGTCCGCCCGACTCCGCTCCTTCCGGCACCTCCTTGCGCGGCAGCAGCACCTCGCCCAGCTCGCCACCGTCGAGATACAAACCGAAGGGTTTTCCCCTCACTACCCGCAATGCCACCCGCTCGCCGATCTTCGCCATGCGCGAATGATGGCACCCTGGCTCCGGCAAGTCGATCCCGTTCGATGTGGACCGCCGCTTCTCCCCGCATCGCCTCACAACCTGCGCACACCTTGCTATGCGCTTGCCCGCGCCGGTCATACGGATGAGGGGATAGATCCGAACTGATGCCAGCTTTCAGAGTCGCCGCCATCCCGATCATGTTCGCGCCCGCCTGGGTTCATGCGGTCCAGCCCGAAGTCGCGGACCTCGCGGAGGCCACCGGCTTGCTCGCCGGAAACATCGCCGGCGATACCGCATGGGATCGCGCGTGGGCGCTGCCCACTCTGTATCAGAATCCGGCAAACCCGCTGCTGCAGGACCTCGCGCTCACCGGGCAGATCCAGACCCAATACGCCTGCGGTTCGGACAGCTCGGGAAACTATGGCACCGCGGATCTCGCCGACACCTCCACATGGGGCAATGTGGAAGTCCGGCGCTTCCGGGTGGGCATCAAGGCGAAGATGTTCGGCAAGCTGTCGTTCCTCAATCTAACAGACCTGAATCCCGACTTCGAGCCGCGGATCTACAAACGGACTCCGGAAACCCATTTCACCTGGGCGGAGAATGACGGTTTCAACCTTTCGGTGGGAAAGTCCGAACTCAAGTTCGACCGCGAGCAGGAATACTCGTCCAAGGAGTTTCCCCTGTTCGAGCGGACCGCACTGGGAAACATGTTTTATGGCGGCGAGCTGACGGGAATCTGGGCCACCGGCAAGGGCATCGCCGGCGGCTGGCTCTATCATCTCGGGGTTTACAGCAATGACCGGCGGGACGAATGGACGCAATTCGAAGGAGGGGCCATGATTCTCGGCAAGTTCGGTTATAACTACTCGGAGGCGACCGGTTTCGATTTCTCGGAAGTGAAGTTCCAACTGCTTCACAACACCGATCCGGGCTTTGTCGCGGATCCGGGAGGCTCCGCCTCGCCGCCATACTCGAACAGCGTGTCGCTTTCCAACGAGATCAAGAACGGCCCTTTCGGTCTCACGGTCGAGGCGCTGTGGGGAGACGGCGAGGACGGTCGGCCGGACGCTTTCGGCATCTCGGCGGTGCCGTTCTGGAATGTCACCGAAAAGCTCCAGTGGATCTCCGATTTCGAGTGGGCGGGAAGTTCGGACGACAACGGCGTGTTCCTCCCCTCGCGCTACGAGGCGCTGGCACCGGGCGCGGGCGATGCCAGCGGCGACGCCTACTTCGCCGGCTACACCGGCCTGACCTACTTCATCCGCGGGCACAACCTGAAGCTGATGTCCGGCGTCAAATACACCTGGATGCATGGCGGAAGCGGGGGAGGGGACTTCGATGGCTGGACCTGGCTCGCCGGTGTGCGACTGGCCTTCTGACCCGCCATTCCTGCAATCACTTCACGCAAACTTGCAATCGAACGGAACACCCGATGCGGCCATCAGTGAAACACCCCGACTCCAACCCATGTAGATTAGACCCAGATGAAAACGATGCTGTTTCTCAAAACCATGATCGCCGCGGCAGCCACCGTGCTTCAGGCGGCGGCGGCGGACAAGGTGCTGGTTTACACCCGCAACCATGTCACCAACGGCAAGGGCTACGTCCATGACAACATCGCCGCCAGCGTGGCCGCCGTCAAAGAACTGTGCGCGGAGAAAGGCATCGGCTGTGATGCCTCGGAGGATCCCGCGGTCTTCACCGCCGCGAACCTGGCGAACTACAAGGCCGTGATTTTCTCCAACTCGAACAACGAGGCCTTCGCCACTCCGGAGCAAAGCAAGGCGCTCACCGCCTACGTCGAGGGCGGCGGGGGATTCGTCGGCATCCACTCGGCCTGCGGATCGGAGCGGAAAAACCCGGATTTCCACCGGGTGATCGGCGGCACCTTCGTCTGGCACACGCCCAACAAGCCGTTCAAGGTCGTCGTCGCGGACAAGAACCATCCGTCCACCGCCCATTTGCCGGCGGTGTGGACGTGGAAGGACGAGGGATATCTCTGCAAACTCCAGCCCGGCCTGCGGGTGCTGTTGGAAATGGACGCCACCAGCATCACCAGTCCGCCACGCGCCAAGTGGCCGTTCAAGTTCGAGGGCGACCGCTACCCGCTCGCATGGTGCCACACGGTTGGCAAGGGCCGCTCGTTCTACACCGCGCTGGGCCACGACATCGCGTGTTACTCGGATCCCGCCTACCGCAAGCACCTCCAGGGCGGCATCTTCTGGGTGCTCGGCATCAGCGAATGACAATCTAACAAATCCATCATCATGAATACCATGACTTCCGCCACCACCCGCCGCGACTTCCTCCGCGCCTCCGGTCTCACCGCCGCCGCGCTGGGTTTTCCCACCATCATTCCAGCCCGCGTGCTCGGTGCGGACGCCCCCAGCAAGAAGATCCATGTCCTTCAAATCGGCTGCGGCCGCATCGGCAGGGACATGGACATGCCCGGCCTGCTCCGCCAGGGTGACGTCCGCGTGGTGGCCGTTTGCGATCTCGACTCGCTGCGCCTCGCCGACGGCAAGGCGATGGTCGAGTCGCATTACAAGAAGAAGAACGTCGGCATCGATGTGGCCACCTACGGCGACTACCGCGAGGCGCTCCGCCACAAGGACTACGACGCCGTGTCCATCAGCACGCCCGATCATTGGCATGCCGAGCCGATTGTCGCCGCCGCCATGCTGCGCAAGGACATCTATGTGCAGAAACCCCTTACCATGACCATCGCCGAGGGCCGCGCGGTGAGTGACATCGTCCGCAAGAACCAATGCATGTTCCAGATCGGCAGCCAGCAACGGTCCGGCTCGCAGTTCCGCATCGCCTGTGAAATGGTCCGCAGCGGACGCATCGGCAAGCTCCACACGGTGAAGATCGGCCTGCCGAGCGATCCCTCCGGCGGCAGTGTCACGGAGATCCCCGTGCCTTCGAATCTCAACTACGACATGTGGCTCGGCTGCACGCCGCTCGCGCCTTACACCAAGGACCGCGTCCATGCTCAGGGCGCGGACCTCAAGACCCGCTACGGCGAACGCCCGGGTTGGCTGCGCATCGAGGACTACTGCCTCGGCATGATCACCGGCTGGGGTTCCCACCATGTGGACATCGCGCATTGGGGCATGGATACCGAACTCACCGGCCCCATCGCCGTCGAGGGCAAGGCCGAGTTTCCGAAGTCCGGACTGTGGAACGTGCACGGCCCCTATCACATCGAGATGAGTTATGCCAATGGAGTGACGGTCATCATCGACCACAAGCTGCCCAACGGCGTGCGCTTCGAGGGCAGCGACGGCTGGATCTTCGTCACCCGCGGCGCGGAACGCGTCACCGCCTCCGATCCCATTCCCAAGGGAGCCGCCGCCAAGGCGCTGCAAGCCAGCGATCCCGACATTTTCAAAACCCCGCTCGGCAAGGATGATGTCCGCCTGCATGAGAGCCCCAACGGCGACCACCATCTCGACTGGATCACCAGCATCAAATCCCGCAAGCCCGCCGTCACCTCCGTCGAGCAGGCCCACCGTTCCACCAGCGCCTGCATCACCGGATGGGTCGCGATGAAACTCGGGCGCAAACTCAAGTGGGATCCCGCCAAGGAGGAATTCGACGACGCCACCGCCAACTCGATGCGCAGCCGTCCCGAGCGCGGGCCCTACGGCTTGTCGCACATGAAAGGCGGCTGAAACCCGCCGCGCCCCGATTCCATCCTTGCCGCACCCGCCGGATTGGCGGAAAACCGCGCCATGCGCCTCGTTTTCCTCGCGGTTTGCCCGCTCATCCTGCTTTGCCAGTGCCACTCGCCCGTGCTCGGCCGCGCCGAAGGCATCGATCCGAACCCCTTCCAGGTCCTCGAGCGCCAGGCCGGCCCGGAAAACCGCGACCCGAAGCGCATCGCCGTCCCGGTCCTCAAATCCGCCGCACTCGAAAAACGCTGGGGCACCCCCACGCTCCTCGTCGGTCCCCAAGGCGGCTACGCCCTGCGCTATCAGAATCCCCGCAACCGCAAGAGCCAACTCACCATCTTCGGCTCGCCCGACATGTATCCCATCGCCGGCGCATTTCCGCCGCCATACACCGATCTCGGCATGGACCCCCGCTCCGGCACCTATGCGCCGCGTGAAGTCGCACAAGGATGGAAAACCGCGCGTCTGTCAGGTCGCGGCGTCCGGTTTTACATCACCGAGGCCAGCTCGCCCGGCGAACCCGTGCAATACAGCACCGAGACCTTCCGCCTCACCGGTCCCGACGGCCGCACCGCCAGCTACCGTCTGCGCACCGCCTCCACCAAGGGTGCCGACGACGCCCGCGCGCTGTTTGAAACCGCCAGCTTCTGACCACCCATGACCGGCATCGTTCTCGGCTCAGGTCTCGGCCCGCTTGCGGACGCGGTGGAGGTTCATCGCGAAGTCCCCTTCGCCGAGGCCGGACTACCCGCCTCCACGGTTCCCGGTCACGCCGGGAAATTCATCTTCGGCACCCTCGAGGGCGCGCCCGTCGTGCTGATGAAAGGCCGCGTCCACCTCTACGAAGGCCACCCCGCCCGCGCCGTCACCGCCGGTGTCCGCTGGCTCGCCGCGCAGGGCGTCACCCGCCTCATCCTCACCAACGCCGCCGGCACGCTGAACCCGGACTTCAAACCCGGCTCCTGGATGATGCTGGCCGACCACCTAAATCTCACCGCCGCCTCGCCGCTCGAAGGCCCCGACTTCATCGACATGTCCGCCGCCTACGATCCCGCGTGGCGCGCCGCGTTTTCCAGCGCCGCATCCGCCCGTGGCATGACGCTTCACCAGGGCGTCTATGCCAGCCTGCGGGGCCCTCAGTATGAAACCCCCGCCGAAATCCGCATGCTCCGGACCCTCGGCGCGGACGCGGTCGGCATGAGCACCGTGCTGGAAACCATCCAGGCCCGCTCTCTCGGCCTCACCGTTTGCGCCTTCTCCTGCCTCACCAACTGGGCCGCCGGCATTTCCGCCGCCCCGCTCGACCACCACGAGGTGCTCGAGACCGGAAAACAGTCCGCCGCCGCCATGATCGGCCTGCTCTCCGCCACCCTCGGCACCACCTCCCATTCCTGACTTCCCGCCCCGCGATTTCAACGCAACAATCTGCAACCCGCTCCCGTATCAACGCCAGTCCTACCGGGAAATCCACATCCCGCCCCTTCATCCAACACCCCGAAACCACCCCAGTCATGACACCACTTGCCCGTCGCAGCTTCCTGAAAACCTCCGGCCTCGCCACCGGCGGAATGATCCTCGGAGCCCCCGCCATCGTCCGCGGCCAGAACCTCAACAGCCGACTCAACGTCGCCTGCATCGGCGTCGGCGGCAAAGGCTCCAGCGATGTGGATGAAACCGCCAAGGCCGGCGGCACCATCGTCGGCCTCTGCGACGTGGACTCCAACATGCTCAACAACAAGGCCAAGAAATATCCGGACGCCAAAAAGTTCGTGGATTTCCGCCAGATGCTCAAGGAAATGGGTGACTCCATCGACGCCGTCACCATTTCCACCCCGGACCATCTCCACGGCATCGCCGCCAAGATGGCCATGGAAATGGGCAAACACGTCTTCTGCCAGAAACCCCTCACCCAGACCGTCTTCGAGGCCCGCGAACTCGTCCGCCTCGCCAAGGACAAGAAACTCGCCACCCAGATGGGCAACCAGGGCAGCGCCGGCAGCGGCCTGCGCCGCGCCGTGGAAGTCATCCAGTCCGGCGTCATCGGCAAGCCCCTCGAACTCCACGTCTGGTCCAACCGCCCGATCTGGCCCCAGGGCATCGAGCGACCCAAGGGCGAGGACCCCGTGCCCGATTCCCTCAACTGGAACCTCTGGCTCGGCCCCGCCGCCATGCGCCCCTACCTCAAGGATGTCTATCACACCTTCAAATGGCGCGGCTGGAACGACTTCGGCACCGGCGCCCTCGGCGACATGGCCTGCCACACCGTCAACATGCCCTTCCGCGCGCTCAAACTCGGCTACCCCACACTCGTCGAGTGCGAGATGGCATCCCGCATCTTCCCGGAAACCTATCCGCTCACCTCGCGCATCCGTTTCGAGTTCCCCGAACGCGAAGGCCTGCCCCCGCTCAAGTTCTGGTGGTACGACGGCTCGCCCTCCAAGGACAACGCCCCGCTCCGCCCCTATCCGGACATCGTCAACGACGTCGTCAACCTCCGCGGCAAGCTCCCCATCGCCGGCTGCCTCGTCATCGGCGAGAAAGGCCAGCTCTTCGCTCCCGACGACTACGGCGCCACCTTCTTCCTCAAACTCGAAGGCGATGAGAAATTCATCCACCAGGACAAGCACGAGGCCATTAAGGATATTCCCCAATCCATCCCCCGCTCGCCCGGCCACTACAACGAGTGGATCGAAATGATCAAGGGCGGCGCCCCCGCCTACTCGAACTTCGAAATCGCCGGCTACCTCACCGAGATCATTCTGTTAGGCTGCATCGCCCTGCGCGTCGGCGAAGGCGTGAAAATGGAGTGGGACGGACCCAAGATGAGTTCCCCCAACTGCCCGCAAGCCGCCCAGTTCGTCAAACGCACCGAACGCGCCGGCTGGTAAACCGCAGCCTCGACTTCATCTCCCGACAAAAAAACGGCCACCCCGTCGGGTGGCCGTTTTTCTTAAAAGCGCTTTTGATAACGATGTGCGAAGCAGGGAAACGCTTTGCGCTTCAAACTTTGTCTTGATTCGTCGCCAGAGTGGTTCGGCGATCTCACCTCGTCAAATCCAAATCCGAAGTCCTCGACAGAATTTCTGGACCTCGCCAACCGAAACTCCATATTCGATGCCTAACATCATTAGGATATGTCCCTCATTCTCTCATTTGATATCGGCTACGCTTCCATCGGCTGGTGCGTCCTCTCGTCCGGTTCCACTCAAACCGACCCCGATTTCCTCGGTACCGGAGTTGTCACTTTCCCCACCGATGACTGCCTTGCCTCGAAACGCCGCGACCTGCGCCGCACCCGCCGACATATCCGCTCCACCCGCCAGCGCATCGAGCGCATGAAACGCTGGCTCATCCATCGTGGCGTCCTTTCCCGCGCGGACCTCGATAAACCCGGCCATCCCGCGCCCTTCCTGCTCGCCGCAGCCGCCCTGCAAGGCCACCGCACGCTGAACGCATGGGAACTCTGGACCGTCCTTCGATGGTATGCCCACAACCG
>Ga0315904_10004729_pt1 | contig 19251 bp, 18 predicted proteins | sample LakEriMetagenome_6_FD_203529 | JGI IMG/M metagenome (GOLD analysis project Ga0315904, IMG submission 203529) | Freshwater fungal communities from buoy surface, Lake Erie, Ohio, United States - Buoy 12 MA120 | ecosystem: Environmental > Aquatic > Freshwater > Lake | place: USA: Lake Erie, Ohio...
AAAGACGAACAAGTTGCACGTTACTAGATACCGATACACCATTGTAGGTCTTACGCGCCCATTCTTTAACAGAGTCAGCATACGCGGTAAGCTCTTCATATTTACGCTTAGAGTAATCAAGGTCAACACGCGCACCGTTAATTTCCATGCGAGTTACGATACGGCGAGCAGCCATTTCAAGCTCATACGCACGGTTATATGGACCATTTGGGCCACACTTTTCGTAAAACATTTCCCACAGACGCGTCGTAAGCACGCAGTCTAACGCGCCGTATGCCCAATATGGTTCAAAGTTAACTGGAACTGTTCCCCAGGTCCAACCGTTTTCAATAAGTTTTACATCAAGTGTTTCTTGTAGCGCTACTGCGCGTCCGTCAACATGCAAAGCGGCAAGTTGTTTTAACGCTCCAGATCCCAGCGGATCTATGATGTGCGCCATAATCATTGTGTCGTGCGCTCTGTGCCATGGAATTTCCCACCGGGACTGAACTGCAAACCAGCGTGCCTCAAACGCAATGTTGTGACATATAAGTTGACCGTCAAACTTATTCATTGCCTCGTAGAATACACCAGACCATTCCTGCCAAGGAATAGACCAGCCTTGTTGGCCATCACCAACCTGGACAAGACGTAGTTGGCCATGCCAAGGAGATAGCGCGTCGCTACGTTGACCTCCTGGACGTTCGCCTGTTTCTGTGTCAACTGCAATCGCATCATAAGGACGTCTTTCACCGAGCCAGCGAATAAAGTCCTGTGCCTTTTCAACGCTGTCTACGAGGTGAAGTTTAACATCGCCTAATCCATTAACGGTCATTTACGTCCTCTGTTATAACTACCTCGATATTACACTGTCTAAAGTACTCTACGGTTTCATCAGGAAGCCTGTGCGATGCACGAGTTCCAATTCTCATAACTACACGCAATATTCCAGCATTTGAGATAAGCTTTGCACACTGATAGCATGCCGCGTCTGTTATGTAGATTGTGCCGCCTTCTACCCGCGAGCGATCTACGTATAAAAGCGCGTTTGCCTCTGCATGTATTGATGGGCAAGAATCATATGTGTTTGTTAGAGGAACAACACCTTGCGCGCGTGGACACCAGTCAATACACTCGCCGTCAACAGGCAAGGTTGCAGCGGGACCGTTATATCCTGTAGAGCTAATACGTTGGTCCTTTGACACTACAACCGCGCCAATTTGTGCACGACTACAACGTGATCGTTTGGCAACAGCATCTGCTACCACCATCCACGTTTGGTCCCAGCTTGGACGAATCATTTATCTAGTTCAGGTCCTTCTATGATAGTTGCTACAAATAATTTAGAAATAAGGTGAAGAGCTTCTTTTTTAGTGAATCCGGCGCGTTGGAGCTCAGAGTAAATCTCATGAAGCTGCACTACAGCTCCACGAAGAGGACTTCCGTATTGCTCCATTTCCTTCTTCAACTTTTCAAGCTCTTCATCATCCATTTTCTTTTTCCTCGTTCTTTTTAATCGCGCGGATCATCGCGTTTGCGTACCAGCGCTCAAACGGGTGAAGTCGATCTAGCAGCATTGGTTCCCATGTATGTGTGGCTGCGGTAAGAGCAGACATTGCATAGTTTTTTACCTCCTGCCAGGACTTTGCACCAATTGCTGGAATTTCTTCCTTCTTGTCGGTGTACTTCAACTTATCAGCCGCCTCATAGTGCTGTTCATAGATGTGAAGAGATCCGACGTGGTGCGTGTACTTACCAGGTTCAATGCCTAAGACAGATGCAATTGCAAGTTGAACGCGTGTAAACTGGAAGAAGTCGTACGCAGCGCCTAGCCATACGTCATTCGAGCGCATGAACACTGTCATATTAAGCTTATTGTCGCGAATTCTAAACTGGTGAAGAATCGTGCAAGGGTAGTCACGCTTTCTTTCTAAAAGATCAAGCTCAGGGTTCCAAATCGTCACAACTGCCTGCCGTGTGTCAGGGTCTGCCTTTAAGCGCTCAATGACCTTCTCGTACTGTCCTTGAGTGCGTAGTCCGTATGCTCCGTGAAATAGCCCGTTGTCCTCTGCATAGTTCTTAAATTGTGGACCAACGGCAATAACAAGTTTTGGTGTTGATAGCCCTGCAAGTAGTTGACACGCCTCAACTGCGCCAATACCTGGAACCGTACCACGCCCTACGTTTAACGGTAGGGTGTTGTGCACGTCATCAATGCGAATTATTGCGTCCTCGATCTCGCGAGTCTTCATGCCGCGCGGAGCGGTTTCTTTACCATGCTCGAGCACATGCTTAACGAGATCTACATACCCGTTAACTCCGTCTGGAATGTTAATTATCGCAGTATCCATGTATCGCTCCTGTCTTGTTTAATTGCCTGTGACTGTATTGCTAAACCGTAGTCTAACTTACGTGAGTTAAAGAATCGTCTTACGTGTTGTGGATGCGGAAGAACGACGTATGAATTCTCGCTAAAACCGTGCGCCTTGAGACCTTTTTCTGCTAAACGCCCTAATGCAATAATTGAAGGACGGCCTAACGTATTCCAAAGTAAGTCAACGTTGACTGACGAGTCTTCGTTAATGTTGATAAGGCCAACGTTTTTCCACATTGGACTAGGCAGCGCGGACAAAAGAAAGTCACCAGAGTTTCCGTCAACAGGCATAAAAGGCAAGCCTGTTTCTTCACCATATTTAGAGGTGATATTTCTTTTATCACCGACAAGTAATACATCAGGATAGCGAGACCCAATGTAGTAAGGAAACATACTTAATGGCTCAGCAAGCTCCTTTTCATAGTAGGCTATGTCAATGACGCGTTTAGCGAGCTCTGGAATATCCTGTATCGAGTCTGGTTCTGGCTGCAATATGTCAACTAAGTTAGCGCAATTTTGCGCTGCGAATGTGTAAAGGTTGAGAATCTTATCTAACTCATCTGCCTGAACATAGTCATCTCCACGAGAGGATAATCTCTCCTTTATCACCGCAAGTGGTTGATAGAGCCAAAATTGTGAGACGCCTCTACTTTTAAGAAAGAGCTCAACCCAACGCCAACCTGCAACTCCAAGTAGACCGTAGCCATCAGAGTCGGACTCTGGTCTTTTGAGAGGCGCGTAGGTTACCTCGCCCCAGTGCCAACGGTCTGCAACTGCAATGCAGTCTTGCCAGTTTTTGTTTTCAATACTTGTTACATAGTCCTCTAAAACCCAGCGGCGCGTCATCTGCTCTGGTTTAGATTTATGATAAAACTCAATACTTTTACGTGGAAATAAAGTCTCTAGTTGACGCTGTATTTCAGTCACAAGTGTGGACTTACCTGAGGCGTCGGTGCCTTCAACTATGATAAACATGTCATTCGTCCTTTTGGCTAGATAAAAATTATATCACTACGTATGTCAAAAATTAACTAAGGAATCAACTCAATTCTATAGACAGACTCAATTCCTTTATCCATATCAGAAGCTTCCTCTAATAGCCTTTGGGCAACGTTTGTTAGGTATCGTGCGCCACCTTGGTCATATTTGTATAGCGCCTCAAGTACAGGCGTAGGGTCTTCTGATACTTGTGCCCAATATCTATCCTTCTCTGGAAAGATCATCTCAACACTGCGCGTAGGATTACATTCCTCACATGGAGTTGCATCAGCGCTCAATGAAGAAGACGATGTCTCATTAAGACCGTAGCGCTTTACAAGTGGACAGGCAGCCCCGTGGAAGATAAGAGATACTCCAACGCGGGAAAGAATGTATGAGCCATTGTCCGTTTTGTACAGCTTAAACTCGATCCAGCGGTATGAACCTCGTCTCCACGAAGAAGACTCAGCAAGAAGTCTACCGCTAAATTGAAGCGTGCGAGATCCGTCCTTTACCTCAAACACTATTTGCTGTCCACTCCTTCAATTTTTCCATTGGCAATGTCATTTACACGCGAAAGAAGAGTTACGTCTGCACGCAGAGAGGCAATTTGAGCCTCATACATCATAACAAGTTCTCCGATGCGCTGTTGCAACGCAACAGCCATGAGTTCATATTTGTCTTTTGGCTGCTCCATAGCTACTAGTTGAGAGCATCAATTTCTGCTTGTAATGCTGCAATCTGAAGATCCGCTTGTGCTATTTTTTCATTAGCAGCAGAAATGTTTGACGCGTTTGGACTAGCAAGCGCTTGCTCTTCTACAATAGTGATTTGCGCATTAAATTTGTTGTATTGCACATTTTTCATATGTGACTCTATGACGGCAATTTTTTCTTCTGTCGTCAACTCTACTGCTGGCATGGTATGTCTCCTTTGTCAATTTAACGTCACTGCGACGTTAAAATCCTATACTGTATCTTCCTGTTTTTATTGCTCTTGCTCTATGCTTTTTCTGTACTCTAAAAGAGCATGCTTTTTTAGCGTTTCGTCTTCTATAATAGTAGCATAAGAAGGAGCGCCCTCTTTATTCGTAAGACCTAGATCTACCTTATTTTGCAAAAGATCTATTCCTCTTTGTATAACTAGCACTTTCTCATCGATAACATGTAAACGCACTTGTTTGTCTAGTTCTTCCATGTTTTACCTATGCCCAGTTTGAGTATGCAGAGTAGCTTGTCCATGTACTCCCACCATCATTGGTGGCTCGAACTCGACAACGCCAGAAGGTGTATATTCTTGAAAGAAGCACGTCCTGCTGCGAGCTAGAAGAGTAGAACCCCGAAGAAGGACGGGTAGCGGTTGACAATATGGTCGACTGATCGTTACTTGCCTGGCAGTCAAGTTGATATTGAATAGTTCCACTACCTGTCGAGGCAGTCCATGATATGTCATACGCCCAGTTACTTGCAGTGCTATTCGCTGAGTCATAGGTCATTGTTGGCGTACCTGGTGTTGTGAGTCCACCTAAGCTAGAAAGGATAATGTTTGACGCAACCTCTGAAGAAGTTCCAGCTGCATTTGTAGCAGTTGCAAAAGCTCTAAAATAAAATGGAGGAGGGCTGGCGTCAAATGTCGTCACCGTGTATGAAACGGATGAAGTTGACGAGCTTGCTTTTAATGTATCAGAAGTAGTAGGTGAGCTAGACGTAGATGCGTATATTCTTACACTATAGCTTGTAGGAGAATTAGACCAGCCGGAGGTAGTAGCAGTAATACTTGTCCCTGCTACACCTGTGCCAGTAAGCGTGACTGTTCCGCCGCTAGGAGGTGAAAGCGCGGGTGAAACAGAAGCTGTGTTCGAGAAGGCCTGCACTCCGCTAGGCGCTCCAGCGTTAATTGCAGTGACCCGACAGCGTATAGGGCTTAAATAAAACGTGAAAAAGTTAGAAGGAGGGGAGTAGGTAGAACTTGTTGCACCAGATATATTTAAGAATGTAGCGCCTTGATCGTTATATTGCCATTGATACAAGTACGAGGTTGGAGAGTTTGTCCATGTCCCAGTGGTACAAGAATACGTAGTTGTTCCTGCAGTACCAGACGTCGGAGTGACAGAAGGCGCGACGATGTTGACTGGAGCTGCCACTGTTGTCGTAAATGAAGCGCCAGTGACTACGTGGGTATCGCCAGTACTTGACGTTATTGTAAGAGTTGGCGTGTACGTCGTGCCAGCGCTTAGCCCAGTTATTGAACGAGATGTAGCCGTTGTACCTGTGTAAGGTGTAGAAGGCGCTCCAGGTATAGAAAGAGAGTAAGTTGACTGACTGTTAGATGACCATGAGATGGTAGCGCTTGACGTAGTAATTGAGCTCGCAGAAGGGCCGCTTACAATATTGGCAAGAACAAAAGAAAGTGAAGCTGCCGGTCCTGCGCCCACGGAGTTAACAGCGCGAACATGAAAAGTATTGGAGCCTGCAAATGAATAACTGTAACTTTGCGATGTACTTGAGCTTGTAGGCACATAGCTGCTTCCACCGTTTACGCTATACTCATAGCCTGTAATAGCAGTTCCACCGTTACTTGAAGGTGCTGACCACGTGAATGTTTTCGATAGTCCATCACCGGTAGTACGAGCTAAGCTTTGTGGAGCTGACGGAACTGTAAGTGCAGGTGAAACAGTAGCGGTATTAGAGAACGCACTAGTTGATCCAGCGCCATTTGTAGCTGTAACTCGGCAGCGAATAGGGCTTTGATACCCCAAGGTAAAAAAGTTAGACGGAGGAGTATAAGTAGAGTTTGTAGAAGTTCCTGGAGCAGTAATGTAAGTAGGCGTATCAAAGGACTGCCACTGATACGCATATATTCCATCTGAGTCGTCTGGGTCCCACGATCCGTTACTTGTAACAGAGTAGGTTGTTACTCCCACTGTTCCAGATGTAGGAGATATCACGGGGGCAACTGTATTGATAGGTGCACCTTTATTAACAGTCACAGATGAACTTGTTGATGTGGCAGATGTTCCGTATGTTGAATTTGTGGCTGTCACAGAGAAACGAAAATACGACGTAAACGCAGGAAAGTCTGAAAGTGTAAGCGCGTATGTTACTGTATTTGACACCGCTGGGTTTGATATGGACTGAGCAGACCCAATGTTGGTAAATGTCACGTTGTCGCTTGACTTTTGAAATACGTAGGTTAATGAAGTAGAATTCGTCCAGTTAAAGTTAGTGCCTGTCAATGTAGCTGGGTACGAAGAACTATTAGTCGCTATTGTAACCTGCGAGGCTATAGAAGGTGTAAGAGCAGAAGTAAAAAAGCTTCTCCACGTACCAGAGACTTTTACAAACCCGTCAGAGACGTTTCTCCATGTTCCAGACACTTTTACGTATAAGTTAGTTAATGTTCTCCAGGTACCGCTTACTTTAACGTGCGCGGTCATACTATGACCACCTTAGCCAGACATCTCCATTGCCACCATCACCAGACGTAGGCGCAGCAGACGACGCGAAGGTGTTTCTAAGTGAGCCGTAAGCTCCACCAATGTTAGAACCACTTGTATTCAGAAATGGGGCTGAAGCCATGGTTATCGAGTTATCTAAGCTGGAAAGAACTACAGCTCCAGCTGAGGTCATCGTTAGTTGTGCCGATCCTGACGTAATAACAAGACCCGTAGAAATCGCAATCATGCTTGCAGTTTCAGTTCCACTTACGTTAAATGTGATCTTGTTTGAGTTGCCTGCCGTGTCTATGGCAACGCCACTTCCAGAAGCAAATGCTCTTGTTTTTAGTATACCAGTAAACTCGGCTGAACCGTCTGCAGCAAGAATTTTTACAGTTTCAGTAGATCCATTATACGCATAAAACCCGGTAGGATTTAACTCGATACGCGAGCCGCTTGTGTTTGTTGAGATCTTTACTGTGCCTGCAACGTTTAGAATACCTGTTGTAATTTTTCCTGCGTCAAGGTTTGCAATAACCGCGTTACCTATTGTAGTAGACGTCCACGACGTGCCGCCTGCTCCTGAAAATTGTGCGACGATAATTCCACCTGCGTATTGAAACCAAATATCTCCAGCAGTATTTGGAGTAGAGCCTGGAGCAGACGTTGAGTAATAAACTGTATTTTTTCCGTTTGCAGTAGCTTGCGCTGCGTTTGCTCCACTTTGCGCTGTGGCAATACTTGCATCTTGCGCCGACACCCAGGCAGTGCCATTCCACACATAAAGCTTGTTTCCGTCGTTAGTATCTATCCATATATCGTTAGTCTTGTACGTTCCACCTGTAGGCTCGTCATTTTGGCGATAAACTGTATTTTTTGTGTCCGCAAGATCGTACGCGTCACCTGCTGCTTCAGTTGCAGCAGAGTCAGTGACAGTGATAAAGTCTGAAAGATCTTCACTATAGACTTTTGTCGCGCCTGTATCTGGATCTGTTACAGTTGTTCCATCTTTTACAATGTCTGGATCTGTGTCAGAAACAACGTTCACACCAAAGGCTGCCTCATTTGGAGTAACAGCGTCGGTATCGATGTACTTAGTTCTTACTGCGCGATACCCAATCTTCTCAGTAGTGACAACATTGTTTTTAAGACGACGAGCGCCAGGGCGTTTTTCAATACGACGAATACGGCGCTCTGCGTCTACGATAACCTTGCCGATACTTTTACGGCGTCTTCTTCTACTCGCCAATCTTGTCCACCTCCGGCTCTGTCACAAGGGTAAGCTCTACTTCCTCGCCAAAACTTGGAGAGTCAGGAACACTTACTCGATACCCGTCAATCTTACGAACAATAACTGTGTCACGAACCTCAAGATCACTTGCTAGGCGCATGCGAATAAACTCGTCGTCAATGATAATTGAGCACCAGTCGCCAGGAACGTACTCGCCAATCTTTGGACTGAGTGACCCATTTACTCGTACCTTAATATCTGATATTGGCGGACGTGACTCGGCAAGATAGCGTTGCGCGTGCGCGTACAACGCTGATTCGTCTGACTCTTCACTGCGTGTCTCTTCTTGGTCAAGCAGTGGCCAGCCTGCCATTAAAAGATCAGCAGCACTTGCAACCGCGTACGGCTGAGACGCGTCATCTCCAAGATCGGGAATGTTTCCAACAACAAAGAAACGCGTTGCCGCGTCCTCGGCAGACTCTTCCATGTTAACGTCAATAACGCTTCCAGGGTACTCGAACACAAGTCGGTCTGCTCCATAGCGACTTGGTGGAGAAACTTCTCCCTCGGCTGGAGGATTTGGAAAGTCAATTGGAATTAAAACAAAAGTACGAGTAAATACAGGAATTCCTCCAACGTACTCTAACGCGCAGTCAATGCGGTACTCGAAGCCATCAACAGTGTCCGAGTACTCGTCAAGCTCTTCACCTACGGACCTTAGTTCGTAACCGCGATAAGTATTGTTCATTACGTTTTTACCGCTATACTCTTGCGTAGAGTAAGCAATGTCAACATCAGAGTTTGCTGGAAATGGGCCGTATGTTCCTACCTTAACAGTAGGCTGAACTGTTGCAGTTCCTCCAACTACAGCAGTGGTTTGCAAGTCGCTATCAGCAACATCAATAGTAAACGTGTTTGACGTAGGAGTTGTGTAGATAACGAATTCTCCATCAAAAATAGAAATAAATGACGTAGGATCGTCTACTCCAGAGACGGTAACAACATCTCCGGCGGAAAAACCGTGAGCGCTAGACGTTGTAAGAGTTGCAAGAAAGTCTGCAACAGACTTTGTTGTAACGGTACGCGTGACAGTCGAGACAGAAGCGGTAGATGAAGAGTCAAGTGTAAATGTAGTTGGTGTTGGAGTAGCAGTAACGTCCCATACCCCGTCAAAAGTTCCGTCTACGTTATAGATCTCTACGGTCTGCGTAGGCACAATATTATGAGGAGTAGCGGTTGTTACAGTCGTAACTCCCGCAGGCGCTGTTATAGATGTTATTTGATACTTTTCAGTCTGCGCTGGCTCGATTTCCGTATTGGGAAATGATATTCCGCTAAAGTCAACAAGAATTTCATCAAGAAGCTGACGCACGTAATCGTACGTGTCTACGCGGGAGTAAACTGTAACATTATTGTATGTTCCGTTTGGTATACTTGTTCCCGTAATAGTAAACGTATAGTTGTTTGGAGATGTTGCTACTGTGTAATAGCCGTTGTAGCCAAAGTCTCCTACTTCTGGAAAAACAAGACGTACTGACGAGTCAACTGGAAAGTCATAGGTAAGCGCCTGCAAAGTCGCAGTTACAGTTCCGCCTGAGACAACAAGATCTGCTCCGAAGTCGTGTGTCCACGTCTTCCAGATATTACGATGATAGAAATAGCTTGTGAACTCAGAAGCGCTTATGCTTAATTCACGATTTACAACATTGTATGAGCGATTCCATATGATTCCGCCCCAGATGCACTCGTCGTCTCTTACAACGTAAACCGCAGTCTTTCCAGGCATAGTGCTTTCATACAAGTTCATGTGAGCGGTTTCTGCAATTACGGGAATTGTTCCGCTAAACGTGCCTGCTGCCTTTATAGATCTTTCAAAAGAAACTCCGCGAAAAGGGACTTCTGCTAAAATTTCATTTGTAAGAATATCGGTTGTGAAGTACTTGTACTGTGCCGCAGCTGTGTCAGATAGCGCCATGTATGTTATACCTCGTTAAGTAGATTCGTCGTTAAGTACATTATATACTTATCCTAGCCAGGCAGAGCGGTAATACACAGTTAAAACAGCTTCACTCGTGGCATCGCTGTCGTCAACAAAGCTAAATAGGTTGCTTCCTGGCGCAAGAAGAGTCCACTCGGCAAGAACATCTATTAAACTTCTTTTTCCTACCGCGTCACCGTTTAATGCTACCTCATGATCTCTTGTGTCTATCTCAAGAATATCTGGACCATAGGTTAAAGTTCCTGCGGGTGAAACTGGAGTAGATACTACGTTAGACTCTATCTTTTCGTAGGTAAATGTCACTGTTGTCGGGGTAGAAAGAACAACGTATTCACCGTTAAATGTCGAGTCAACGCCAGCAACTGTGACCACGTCCCCTTCTATTAAGCCGTGAGCTGCACTGGTAGTCAGCGTTGCAACATCGTCTGTCAATGCCTTATTTGAGATTGACTTACTCGTCGCGCCGCGCAATGATTCAATAATCGTTATTGACTCGTTTGTTGTCTCATTGATAATTGTGGCGGGCCCAACTACGGGACCAGTAATTTCTAATACAACTGGGGCATAGGCATTTCCAGTGTTCGTAACTGTTCCTTCCCCAGATCCTGGTGTGCCTGTGTCCGCTCCAGCGATAACAACAGAGCGATAGCCGAGCTCGTGACCTTCATACCACTCGTACTTTAAGGGGTCTGGTGCCCTTAATCCGATACTAAACTCTGTGCGCCCACGTGCATTAACGGTAGTAATCTCTGGGCGCCCTGAAAGACGAACGTAGGACGCTTTAGTAGGGTTCTCGTTGGTCTTTAGCCAACCGCCAACGTACACAAGGTCGGTGTTTGTAATAAGCTTATCACGCGCAGATGGAACGTAGCTTGGGTCTGGTGGAAGAAATACTCCGTTAAGTGTAAGTTGACGCGCGGTGTATCGTCCTCTTACGTCATACGATCCATCGCCGTATCCACGTGGAATATCTTCAATGTCTGGCTCAGGATGATTCCACCAGCCTTCAATGTCGGTGCACACCCAAACAATACCGTCTTCATCAACAGTGTTGAGAACAAGTGAGCCAATACTTACGTCTGCGTTTAGCTTAAGTCCAGTGATCTTTGGGTATGGTACAGGACGAAACGCGTCCCACAGAGCTTCGTTTTCCTTGGCCTGCGTAGGTTCATCTACAAACTCGCCAAGATATGTTGACTGCTCGAACAAGACAGCATCAACGTAGAATTTTTCTGACGCAGTTCCAGCCGTAGGTTGGACAATACGAACCAGCGCACTGAGAGCGCCAGAAGGTGCAGTAAACGTTCCAGTCAGTCTAACCCAGTCATCTCCTCCAATAACCTCAAGTTGAATTGAGTTAGAGGTAGATATTACAGTTCCAGCTGTTGCAGAGTTATACCATACAACGTCTGCAGACAGTGTTCCAGACTCTTCTCCTGCTGGAATCTTTACGTATGCTCCAATTACGTATGTTAAACCTGCAGTTACAAGAATACGGTCAGCGGTAACGACTCCGGAGTTTGCCGAGGCTGCCTTCGTAACTTCAAGGCAAGAAGAGCCGTAGTAGTAGTCTGTCGTGATGCGCGCTATCGTGCTCGAACCAGTCGCAGACCAGCCTGTTGCGTTTGTCTTAAACGAAGGATTGACGATTAAGTTATTTCTTTCGGCCATCATGCTCCTCCACGACGTAGTTGAAACGCGATTTGACGTGAAATCATACTTGCAAGCTCAGACTCGTTCATTCCTTCGGAAGGATAGATGTTAAAGACATTTCCTCCACTCTTTCCTCCAGTAAGAAGCTGAATCATTGCCTTATCGCGCTTTGATAGTCCGTCTGGGTCAAGTGGCTCGACGCGTTCTGGGCGCCCTGCCTCTGCTATTCGAGCAAGCGTTCCTCCAGGCGAAGGTTGAATTGTTCCGCCCTCTGCTAGAAGAGGAATGTTAGGAGTGTCAAGGTCAAAGCCTTTTCCAGCGATATTAAGAGCATTTGTAATTGTGTTTGATGGAATTCTTGCTGATATTCTAAAACCGTTCCACTTACTAATAATCCAGTTAAGTGCAGTCCTAAACGACTCCTTAAATCCGTCCCAAAGATTTCCAGCGCCTTCTCTTATGCGAGCAGGCAGACCTTTGATCCATCCAATAATTTCATTCCATTTTGTTTTTATTCCTTCAAACATGGAGCTAAGTCTATCTGTAACCCATGTCCACATTCCAACAACACCATTTTTTAGTTTTCCTGGCACACCTTTAACCCACTCAACAATAGTACCAAAGACTTCTTTTCCTTTTTCCCACATCGCGCTAAGCCTGTCTGTTACCCAGGTCCACATTCCTACTGCAGCGTCCTTGAGCTTCTGTGGGACGCCTTTAACAAACGCAACAATAGTGTCCCAGTTCTTTGTTATTGCTAAGACAGCAAGACCAATTGGTCCAGTAAGAATCGCAAGAACTAAAGGCCAGTTCTCTTTTAGCCAGTTAAACGCAGCCTCTGCTGCATTCTTCACCTTCTCGAACGCTTCCTGCGCTGCCTTTCTAAAGTTTTCATTTTTGTTGTATAAGACAACAAATAAAGCTACCAGTCCTGCTACAACAGTTATAAACAAGCCTATTGGGTTGGTTAGGAAAAATACTCCAAGAAGCCTTAGTCCAACAAGCAATTTACCTACTATAAATCCAGATAGTTTTAGGATTGCTCCGCCAAGAAGAGTGACTACCTTTAGGACCTTGCCAAATAAAGCTAACCCTCTTAAAAGGTTACCACTAAGCACCTTAAATGCAAATCCACCAACTTTAGAGATAAGCCCGAGAGCAGACAAGAACGCGAATACCTTGCCAGTGACTTTAAGTATAGCCATGACAATGTCGTTTTCTAAAACCTTATTCACTGCGTCAAGCGCAGTTCTGAGGGTGTTAAAGAACGTAGTAATCGCGCCAGACTCCATGGTGAGTTTTGTGAACTCAAGAACGCTCTTAATAAACTCAGCAAGAGACGGTCCAGCTTTGACGGCTTCTCTTAGTATGGCCTCAAACGTAGGCATAGCCTCTTTTAGAATGTCAAAGAATTTACCTACGCCTGGATCAGCGCCAGCTACAAGAATTGCCTTAAATAGCTGCCCGAAGAATCCTAATATTGACTTAACGTTTTCAGCCGAGTCTGCAAAAAACTTACTTAACTTCTTTTGACCTTCTTCTGAACCAGAAAACTTTTCAAATTCTGCGGTAACATCCTTAAGGTATTGAAGAAGTATATAACCTCCGCCACCTTCAGAGAAGTTTGCCTTGATGATGTTAACAAGACCGCTAAAGGCATTACCTAAAACCTCACCTGTCTCAGCGGCAATTTCTCCAGACTTGTTAAAGAATTCCTCAAGCTCTCCAGAGGCTTCTTTGGTATCAAGAAATTCTGCAAACTGTCCAGTTTTTGCAGCAAGAAAATTAGTAAACTTACGAATAATTGGGTCAGCTGCAACAAGAATTGAAAGAATAGAGTCAAAGACATTTGCTATTGTAGTTCCAAGACCTTCTACAACTGCGCCTGACGTGTCAAAAACTTTTCCAATATCGCCAATATTTTCAGGGTCAACTACCGAGGCAATGATTGTGTTAAAAGCTTTTCCAAGACTAGTACCAAATTTCTTAAGCATTGGTTCAAGTTTAGGGAACAACTTGTCTATTAGTGTTCCTAAGCCTTCTTGTATCGCAGGTAGAAGAGTACTTGCGATAGCGTTACGTAGCTTCTTGGTCGCAGGTACAAACTCTTCAACCATGAACTTAACAAATTTTTGTGCTTCTGGCGAAAGATTCTCAAGAGCTTGTCTATATGCGTCAATCCCCGCAGCTCCACCATCTATTGCCTTATCCTTGTCCTCTATAGCGCGAGCCAGATCTTTCTCTGCGTCCGCAATACGCGCATTCATATCCGCCATCTTCTCGGCATTATCTTCCATTACAAGCGCGAGTTTCTTAGATGACTCTTCTATCTTTAGATCGTTTCCTACTAGTATATCTACTAGTTTTTGTGCAGCTTCTGCTTCTCTTTGGGCAGCTTCACCATTTGCCTTTGCTGCTGCAAGACGTGCTTCTGACACTCGTCTGTCTGCTTCAGCGATACGCGCAGCATTTTGCTCTTTTACCTGGACAAGATTGTTTTCCGCGTCTATTTGAGCGCGTGCCGCGTCTCTTGCAGTCTTTGCAACGTTATTCTCGGCTTCTTCTTGACGCTCGGCTGCATCAATATATCCTTGTGTTCTTGTTGGGTCTCCTGCGATACGATTTTGCTCTTTAGCAAGATCTGCGTTCTTGTCTTTAGCGCGACGTAGATTTAACTCCGCCTCCGCAAAGGCAAGCTGTGCCTCACGACGAGCGCGCGTATTAGGAGCAAGGTCCTGTGTACGAAGAAGAGTCTCACGCGCTTTCTCGAGATCAATCGCTGCTTTCTTCTCAGAAATTGCTGCGCTTTCTGCGTCAAAGCCGAGTTGCTGAACTTCCTCACGGCCTTTTTCAAGTGCCTTAGTAAGATCGTTTTGAGCTTCCTCAAGGCGACGATTAGCCTCAATAAGACGCTCTGTATTCTCTTCCTTAACACGACTAAGGCGCTTAATTGCTTCTTCTTCGTTGCGCGCAGCGTCTAGCGCAGTTGCGGAAGCATCGGCCTCTGCATCTGCGATGCGCTGTGCTGCTTCCTCAGCAAGCTCAGCGTTGCGTGCACGAACTTCTTCTATGTTTTCAAGCGCTTCTTCTTCGTCCCTACGCGCTTCAATAATAGTATTTCTTAGATTTTCTTCAGCCTCTTGTTGACGACGTAGAGCATCACGAGCTGCACGAGGTGAATCTACGTTACGAAGTTTATCGAGACGTTCTTGCGCGTCTTCAACTCTTCTGTTAGCCGCGACTATAGCTGCAGAGTTATCCACCGCTGCCTTAGACGCATTTTGAAGTCCCGCGGATACTGCCTTACCTACGCCAGAAAATGCCGCAGCTGTCCCAGCTGCGGCAAGTCCTACCGCAGTGAGAATTCCAGGTAAAACAACAAGTGACGGCGTTGCTGCACCTAGTATTGAAACAAGAGAGACAAAACCAGTAGCTAACGAACCAATACCAGCAATGAGTGGACCAAGAGCAGCTGTGAGCGTAAAGCTTGTCCGAACTAGACTTTGAAATTGTACGCGTGCTGCTTCTGCTTCTTTTCTGAACTTAGCAAAACTTCCACCAAGATCGTCGCCAATTCCACTAGAAAATCCACGCGCAAAACTTCCTGCTACGCTCTTTCCGTCTCCTTTAAGGTCAATGCCGCGCACACCGCGACGTACATCGTTCTCAAAACCGCTGGTAATAGCGCGAACAACAATATACGCGTCTCCAATTACTGCCACTTAGTCACCTCCTCTTAATCTCTAGTCAAAGGCCCGTCAAGCATGCTTCCAAACGGCTGCATTGCGATAGCATTTACAGGCGTTGGAGGAATGTATGGTTTAGTTGGTTTTTTCTTTTGCAGTGGGTCAAATGGAGTTATCTCTTCTTCAACTTCTACATCAAAATCAAAGTTTCTAGAGATTCCCTGTCCATTTGCAGATGGGCTTCTACTAGCAGAATACTTATAGTGTTCACCGTAGAAGTCTTGGTAAATAGCTTCACGTGCTCTATCGCGGCCTTCTGCTTGCTCCGCGGTAGAATAAAATAAGTCTTCTTCAAAAAAGAAGTGCAAGACATCTAGCATGTCGCTTGCCTCCATCTCTTTTAAGTCTAACTTATTCACGATTGCTTTACCGTTGATATATGGCCAGAGGTCTGCTCCCCAGGTTAGGAGACTTCTGGCGCCTCTTCCGGGCGTCCGGTGTACATTTCTACTAGCCAGCCGCTGATGTTTCCAAGCGTCTCAACTGAGACAATTCTTTCTGGGTCGTTTAGCAGCGCGTCAAAACGAGTGTAGCTCTCTGGCAATAGAACTTTTTCAAAGAACATACTAATTGTTTTTGCTGCCTCAGCTGGGTCCTCGCCGTTTGAGCGCGCAACAAGATCAAGCAGAACTTTTCCTTGTAGCTCAGGATAGCAGTTAAAGTTTTCGCCGTGAATTGCGAATGATACTGGATCTTTTTCACCAGTAGTGTTACCAGAACCAAAGTCTCTAAACTTGGTCATTATTTCTTCCTCCGTATTGTGTTAGTGTCTCTATTAAGACGTTTGTCTTAACGCTATGATCTTATCAAATAAAGGTTATCGGTGAGGTATTTATTAGGCCTAGTTCCAGGGTGTCTAACCATGTGTGTATAGACTACTCTGCCGCCTGCTGAAAAACGTAAAACACGAGCGCGATTTGGAACAATCATGTGAGGACGTGTTCCCTCATGGTGAGCAAGTGCATGTCTTTCAGATGAGCCTACCTCAATGTACTGCCCTGCCGCTGAGCGAAGGTGTCTCATGTGTATTGACGCACGCAGCCTTCCTGTATCAACTCCAACCTGTGCTTTTGCAGCGACTACGATTCTTCTGCCTTTTTCCGCAAGATGACGACCGACTAGACCTAGCGGAGAGTTTAGAAGTGTATCTAGCTCTTTTCTACGAAACACAATAACTGTCATTATGGGACCACCAACGTTACCTGCATATTTGTTGTTTGAAAGCCACCTTCTGGGTTTGCAGCCTCGACTGTTGCAATAACACCCATGCCAAACTCGCCTGGCTCCCATTGGTCTAACTTGTTAATAAGCTCCATGAACACCCATGTGTCAACTGCCGCAATCTCTGAAGCCTCTTGGATTTTGTCACCAGATGGCGCTTTTCCATTTGCCCCGACTACCGGGACTTGGCGGGATACAGAGATGCGTAGAACTGCGCTACGTGGCACAGAGCATCGCTGAGGTTGACTTGCCTCATCTCCGGGAAGACCAAGATAGATCTGGATAAATGAAACAACAAGTTGCTCACAGTCAATTGCAGGTTCTCCCATCGTCCAAAAATAACGAGAAGGAACGGGAACATTTAGCTCCTCGAATGTTTCAACTGTCTTTTCTAATACCTTGTCAAGAAAGGTCTTTAAGTTAAGCGCACTTGTGTTTACCGTCGATACGTCAATTATAGCCATGGCTACTCTCCGAGGTTATAGGTAGGAATAACTTCTCGACCAAGACGAAGAGCAAGATTGCCTGAGGCAATATAGACAGTTTCTGTTGCAGTTTCATCAAGAGGATCTGGGCGTGATGCGTATAAGTCCCATGTCCCTGGGTCAACGAATCCAACGTATGCGTAAGCATCATCATATGAAACTGTAAGGGTGATTGAGTCGCGTGACTCGTTACTTACTGTAGCAGTTCCCGTGTCTGCTCCATAGGCAACGTCGTCGTATCCCTGGCGTGCGTAGGTGAACGCTGTGGCAGACGGAACGTCTGCAATGTAGTAGCTTCCGTTAAACGTTGAGTTAATTCCAGCTATTGTGACAAGGTCACCTTCAACAAAACCGTGTGCTGTTGAGGTGGTAATTATGGCAATACCATCTGTAAGCTGTTTGTATGAAACGTTCTTAGTAACATCTGTCACGATTGGATCATTGATTTGAACCGCACCAGGTAGAAGTTCCTTTGTCTTTGTTCCGGTGTAGTTAGCAATCTTTAGTATCGGAACCCATGTATCATCACTTGCAAGGAACCCTGCGTTGATGTAGTCAAGGTTAACGTCTAATGCGCCACCTTCGTTTCCGGTGATGTACATGTCAAGAACACTTTGTCCGAGTGGCAAAGGCTTTGCCACCATACGACGAGCGCGAGGAACGTCTGGACTAAATACACGCGCCTTAGCACGTGCCTTATCTGGGTTAACCGACTTAAGGAAGAGATCAACTGCGTATAGACCAGTCCGCATTTCTTCGACAAAGTCTTGGTTGTCTAAAATTGTGTATGAAATTCCTTGACGTGAAACAGATGTTACGCGCTGCGGAAGATCGCAATCATCGCCGTTCCAAAGTTTAATAAATTCTTTTGCAAGAATACGTGCAGCAGCTTTTCCTGATGCTGGAGGCGGAGCTCCGTAAGAATAAGTGATTTCAATATTGCATGGCGCCCAGGAAGTTCCAGCCTTGGCCTGAAGTGTCGAGTGATCTACGAGATAGTAGTTTGCAGGGTCAACGATCTTGCCCGCTCTATCGCGCACTGAGTGAATACGAACTACAGGACGGCCGCGTAAGCGCAGGCGCGTAGATGGCGACATACCGTCTGTGGTAATCTCAGCGTAGTCATCAAATTCATCAAAAGGAATGTTATATACGTCTCCACCAACGAGCTCTGGGGTGTAGTTGCGTGATGAGGCGCCTAAGCGGTAGGCGCGTGAGGCGCAAACATAGCGCTCAGTAACAGTCGTAATTCCATTAAACTTACGGCCACTCATGGCCCAAAGAAGTTGAGATGCAACCTTTACAGCATCATAGGCGTATTCGTCATCGGCAAACTCGTCGAGTTCATCAACTGTAACCCAAAGATTTGACACTCGTTAGTCCCGTCTACTCGTCGTTATATTAAGATGAGCGGCATGCCTGTGTTGGTGGTAACACATTGGCATGCCGCTCACATTCTCTTATTAAGCGGTTGGATCCTCTGCGGACGCGATGATGAAGTCTGTTGCTACATCTGCGTTGTAGTTCTCATTACCAGGTACGTTGTAGCTGGTTGTTGAGCCCTGTGATGCAAAATCAGCTACCGCACGGCTGCCTGCTGCAACATCTGCTGTACCAGCGTCTGCGGTAGAGCTGATCAGTCCAGAAGTCGAAGTTGTGTAGGTAAATGATGTTGTGGTTGGAACGCTTCCAATTGTGTATGTTCCATTGAGTGCAGTGGTTGTAAGATCTGCAACTACTACGGTGTCACCTTCAGCGAAGTTGTGAGCTGCCGCTGTTGTAACTGTAGCAGTAGAGCTAGCACGAGCAACGTTGTTAATTGCTGCAGTAAGATCTCCATGCCATGTGTAAAAGCCTTTGCGGCCAGTTGGTGCCCAGCTTGAACGTGCATATGAGTATGGACGCTCAGTTGCAATTGGGAACTCCCAGCGCTCATCAAGACCAGAGCTAAAGCTTACGTTTCCAAGGCCATAGCCTTCGAATGTTGTTGCGAGAAGTCCGTTTTCAATTACACGGTCACCTGATTGACGCAACTTAGCATATGGGAATACCCAGTGGAAGTAAGGAAGTGTTGCTGCCTTCTTGCCATCAATGATTGCGTGTGACCAAGTTTCAATCGCAACACCGTTACCTGCTGGATCGTCGCCAG
>Ga0315904_10004730_pt1 | contig 19246 bp, 14 predicted proteins | sample LakEriMetagenome_6_FD_203529 | JGI IMG/M metagenome (GOLD analysis project Ga0315904, IMG submission 203529) | Freshwater fungal communities from buoy surface, Lake Erie, Ohio, United States - Buoy 12 MA120 | ecosystem: Environmental > Aquatic > Freshwater > Lake | place: USA: Lake Erie, Ohio...
GATGGACTGTTCTGGATTGAGGTCCAGTAAAACAGGACTTGTCATTAGTGAATCCGACGCCGCCGACGCATGATCAAACCCTAGCGAGACTGCTGGAGTTACGCATGAGGTTTCAGTACAAGTGCAAACGCAAGCGAAGTCCCGGCGTTCTCAAATTCAGCGTCCGTTTGTTGCTCGGATGCGGAAGTCAAACGATTTGGAATTCCGCAACAACTGGAGCGTGGTCGCTGACATCCCACGCGTCGTGGAAATCCTGCACCCCGCCATGTATCGATTCAAGTCTCTGCGCCATCTTCTCGCTCGCAAAGATGAAATCGATCTGCTGGCGCGCAGCATTGGGGCTGTTGCCGTTTTTGTGTGTCCAGAGATGTCCACAATTTGCTACGGGATCGTCTTTGCAATTTGCACAATCAGGCAGAGGGTCTCGTTGGTCTCGAGTGTCTTCAATGAGGTCAACTAGGCCAAGTCTCTTGAATCTGTGGGAAACATCGCGTGGCCAGAGATTCATATCCCCAGCCACAATGAGTCGATCTCCTCGATCGGACTCACAAAGCGGCTTCAGTGCAGAAAGTATCTGCGTGATCGAGTGACCTCCGTGGCCACATGATTTACCGTCCAAATCGATCGTCAGTGCGTACGTTCCAACGACCGTGGCCCAGACCGAGCCATTGACTACGACGTCGACGACTTCGACTGCCCCGGGAAACGGCATCGCGAACGATTTAGTAGAGCGGCCTACTCCAATGGAATCGACTGTTCTCAGCTCGGCATCCTTTGCCGCGACGATTGTTCCCCAACGCCGCTTTGGACCGATACCACCGGCTTGCCAAACTGCAGTCCATCCATCAGGGATGCCGGTGTCAGGTTCCTTTGCCTCTGTGAGTACGACGACATCAGGATTGATGTTCGACTCCATCCAGGCCCAAAGTTCGTGCATCTTGCGCTTTGGCGCGACCGCTTGTTTCAAGTTCCATGTAGCTAGCCTCACGTCACACCTGACTCATTCGCTGCGCCACCTCGCGGATTAGGCGATTGCTCATTTCCTGGGCTTTTTCTGTTTCGCCCACTCTGAATAGAACGGCGCCTTCCCAAGCAGATCGAAGGTAGGCGACATGTGAGTCGATGTTGGCCGGATGGGTAATCGCGTCGATCCAGCCTTCAATTGGATCGCCTTCGACATCGGGAAGGTCGAGATCTGGGTTTGTGAGCCGAGCCCAAGGGTTATTCAGAGACGCAATCAAAAGTTGTGTGGTGTGGCGGAAATCTTCATCTTGAAGTTCGGCAAATCGACGCAGTCCGACTCGGACGCTGTCTTCGACTGCAGGGTCGTAGTCAACGACCTCGAGCCAATCAGGCAACGACCAATTCAGGTTCGCGATGATTTCAGTCACGAAGTCAGCACGATTTTCGAATCCTTCACGATCGAGAATGGCGTGAACAAGAACGCGCGCTGCAAATGGGTGTCGGAGACGTTCAAGAAGTAGCGCCTTCTGAGAGGCGAAATCGACGGCGATCTCCAGTGAACCAACCGAGGGTCCCGCTGGATTAAAGATTCCCCACGTGGCGAGAAGAAGGGAGTGTTGGTACCAAGCGTCGGGACCATCAATCACGATCGGTTCGATCATCTGGTTCACGGGAACGTCATCTAGTCCTAGGCGATCGATGATTCCATTTGGAACGATCAATGGAATGAGGCCGGCATTCTGTTCAACGCCATGCCACTCGATTTCATCGGTGTGGACCCAAGTCTCCGCGTCATGTGCGAGAAATGATTCGGTCATGAGCCACGCAAGTGCGCTGTTGGTCAGAGTTTGGTCAGAGAGGAGAAGAGAAAGAATGACGCCTGCGCCCTGATTTCCAATTGAAAGAAGTTGACGAAAGCTTTCACCATCAATGAACGACGCCCAAGCGAGTTGACCGCGCCAGCTTGTCCAACCGCCAAGATTTAGCGGTGCCGGGCACTCGTCTAATTGGTAAACGTTCAACAGACTTGTGGCAAGACAGCCCAGGTAGCCAGCGTTCGCGGGCATCGCTGTGTCGGAAACGCCACCGTTCACCCGAACATTTGTGACACCAAGAATTTCGAGACCGCGTCCGAGGTCGGGGTGATCAGACTGGCGCAATCGAAACTTCATTTTGTGTGCACCCATCGGAATGGTGATCCACTGAGTGAGCTCATCTGCACTCGTTTTAGATTCGTCGAATTCGTAAGGAAAGATGCGGGATGATTGGTCAGTTAATCCTGACCTTTCGAGCAGATCCTTGGTCTTGTTTCGATACCGCGTGATCTCGTTGCTTGAGAACCAAAGTCCGGTCGCAGCTTCAGGTTCCATCGGCATTCGAAGAGTCTCAAACAGGAACTGGTCGGGATCCGGTCGTGGTCCGTGAACTGGATGGGCACGCGTGGGAAGTTGACCGCCGAACTCGTCAATAATCCGAGGCGAAAGGTTTTCCCAGATGCCAACTTGGCGCATGACTGAGTTCCCGAAAAGGAAAGCGTTCCACCAACTCGCCGGATTGAGTTCGACACTTGAAACCGCGACGAGATTTCCATTCGTAATGTTGCAAAAGACGCCAGCGCCAAAGGGCCTTTGGTTGAGGTAGTTGGCGGCTGTTGGGCCTTCCAATTCCCCTAGACCTTCGGCGATCAGGAAAGTCGAACGGCAGATCAACCGTGGTCCGTTACTGCCCTCCAGCTGGATGATTTCAATCGAATGAGGCAACCGGTAGGCAAACCACTCGAAACCATTGTTCGTAGGAGTTTCCCACTCGCCCGGTACAAGCAAACTACGCATATAGGCGAGAAAGGAATCGCCATGATCGTCAGCTTCGAGGGTCTTCACGATGGGATGACTGGACCGAAAAGTCCGGTGAATTTCGTCCTCAGACAGAGGGAAAAGAGTTTCGTTGGAATCAGACATGAGATCCGCCGTTCTTATGAGGTCCGAGCTGACTCCACCGCCTTTGTATGGAGTCATCCAAATGTATAGGTCGGGCGGAAGCGGAGCTACAGCCAACGTGGAACGTGCGAGGACCAAGATCACTATCCTCGGTCTCAGAACAGGCGATGGGAGAAGGCGGGATGCTTTACCTACTCAAAAGCAGTCGAGTCCAGGAATATCACCAGCAAAACGTTGCCATTGTCGGAGCAACGGAGTCCGATCGTTTCGAGATTTCGTACAGCCAGAGGTGGATCGCCGATGGGCTTGAAATCAAAGCAGGTGAAGGCTGCGTAATCGTCTTTGCGGACAGCCCCTATGAATATTTCGTACCGGTTCGATATGGCGTGATCGAAAGTGTTGATCGGGACGACAAGCGAGCAAACCTCGTTGTGCGATTGACCGCTTTAGTGAGAGCTGGTGGCATTCCTAAAATCAACACGCATTTTTCTGGGTTCTCACCGAGCGACCCAAACCGCCCGGGTAAACGGTTTCTGTTTGAGGCAGAAAATCCTGGACTTGAATCACCACAATCAATTTCAGATACTGAAATCGCGTGGCGCGAGATCGTCGATGGACTTCGTGCGAATGGGTATTTTGAGAAATCAACGTTCACTCGAATTGCAGGACTACTTAATGAATCTGGCTTTCCGCTTGACAACGACGACTCACATCGGGTGGGAAACATCGTTACTGCCGAAGTCGAATTTCGTACACCGTCAGATGCGATAGAAACCGTCGGTGTCTATGTTGAATCCGAGCCTTATGGTGCGATTGAGCATGATGATCTCGGACAACTTCCGTCGAACGGAGTGGCGCGAATACCTTTGAAGGTGTTGCACGCGGGTCAAATACACGCAACGATCCGCACACTTCCTGAGCCGCTTCGATCAAGCCGTACGTCGATTGGTCTCCTAGCGATTGACGATGTGGCGGTCGAATCAAAAGCCAAATCAGAGGAAGTTCAGGGCGAACGCAGTACAGCTTTCACGAGTGGAAAGGCACCGGATCTCACAGCTCTTGTCAGATTCCTTCGGCGAGAAGCCACTCTCGACAACAATGCCCGCATCGAACTGTGTGAGTTGCTTTTACGCGACGTGTCATCCGGCGATCCAGCTGTACTTTCGGAACTGGCGAAAGTGACCTACGAATCCAGACGGTTCGAAGAGTGTGTACGCGCGTTGCGAGCAATTGAGTTTCGGCGTCCAGCCGAGGACACACTTCTGTTGCTCGCGGTTCTCCATGCGGGGATCGATGCTGATTTCGATGAGCTACTTCGATTCGTTGACCTAGAAAAAGAAGGCGATTTCGAGGAGCTGCTAGATGCTCTCGAGGGATCAGATCGGTCGACCATCGAAAAAGTCTCGAGGATCCTTACGACTACTGTCCTGGGTGATGAACGCAAAATACGACTTGCCACCCGACTATTCAACAAAATCGACGCTCTAGATTTCGCTCTCGATTTAGCCACAGCGGTTGCATTTGCGAATCCAACCGAGGGCGCCGGATTGATTTTTCGTAAATGGAATCCGATTCAGTGCCCAACGCAATTTCGAGAGACTCTTATTGATTGGGACGTCGGTGGTAATCAGCTCGCACCGTATTACGGAATCGCAATTGAATCTGCGGAAGCAGCAAATCGGCTCGAAGAAGTCAAGAGACTTACATTGCGATCCAGCGAGGTACTGGCAGGTGCTGAACGTTCAAATGCCGTTCGGTGCGGCGCGGAAATTCTTCTTGAAAGTGGCGTTGCCCAATTCGTCGATAGCGGTTTCGAACTCTTTGTTCAATCGATCAACGATGAGATTTCTGCGGGAAATTTTGACGTAGCGGTTGTCCTTTCGCAGCACTTGCTCGGTTTCTCAATCGTGGCTAGCGATGACTTTCGAAAAGAAATGGCCGAAGAGCTTTTTGAACGATCACTCGCAAGCGCATTGCAGACGCCGGAGTACCAATCATGGATCTCGTGGTCCACAAAGCAATCGACAGATCGTTTGCGTCCCAAGTTGAATGGTCGAACGATCCACTTTGTCGGTGGTCAAGAGCTTGCGTGGCGTGCTGAATTGATGGAAGAGCTGGGACTAGCCGAATGTAAGTGGCATGTCACCGTAAAGCGAGGTGGAATCAATAACGATTGGGTTGACGGTCTCTCTGCTGATCGAGACCTCGTAATCGTCATAACCGAATTTATCGGTCACGCGGTATCAACCCCTCTAAAGATTCGGTGCGAGCGAAAAGGCGTGACTCGTCTGGATTGCCGAGCATCGAAGAAGAACGTCCTTGATGCCCTTGAAAGGCATTTCAGCCGTCCGGAGACCTAAGACTTTCGAGGGACGACGAGGTGGCGTGCTGAAATGTAATGATCTGCAGAAATCGATACATAGCGGTGTCCCTGGAATCAAAGAGCGGAGGAAATGCGATGGCGGAGGCGAAGTTTGTCTCGCTTGGGAGCGATCCCAAGCGAGTGGAATTCAGCGGAGCAAAAACGGTTGAAGACGAGTTCCTCTACGAGTTCTTCAAGAGCTATCCAGCCGATTTGTATGACGTCAAATTTATTGAGGCGTTGACACTCGGCGCGTATGCACTGAAAGAAGAGCGAATCGCCGCGTTCCTCGGCCGGGCTGAATCAGAACTCGATGGACGACTTGAGGAACTGAAGATCCTCTACAAAGTTCGGACCCTGAAAGAGAAGGCGACCACGAAAGGCGTGGCTGCCGAACAGGACATAGCGGATGTGCTCCAAAACTTCGTCGATGATCGAGGCTGGGATGATTCGATCGTATTGACTGGCGAAAAGGTCGGGGTGCTGCCGCGACGCAAAGTCGGAGATGTCGTCGTTAGCCTTGATGGCTCTTCAACGAAGATCGTTTTGGAATCAAAGTGGGATAAGAGCGTTGAGCTCGGTGACCCTGTCACCATGAAGACACTCTTCACGAAGACCGTGAATCCAGAGAAGTCAGCATTTGGACAGAATCTAACAGCGTTGATTAATCGTGAAGCTGAAGTCTCGATCATCGTGTTCGACAAGCGCAATGTTCACGGATCTATTTCAGGTGCAACGGAAGGAATCCACTTTCAACCTGAGATTCCCGGGTTCATCGCGCTTGTGGATCGTGAGGCGAATGATTGGTCGAATATGAATGTCGCCTATGGGGTCGCGCGGTCAATCGCGTTTCTCTCGGCGGATTCGCAGTATGAGCCTGATCGAATGATGTTGCTCATTAAGCGCTTTATTCGCGATCTCAACTTGGTCCTTGAGATCGAGAATGAACTGACAAAGATTGAGAAAGCTTCAGCGACGATTTCGAGTTCATCGGGCGGTATCCGGACCCGCTTAGATCACGTACTTGAAAGCGCTCGTCGCAGTGAGGAATTGCTCACAAAGTCTCTCAGTGGATCGCCGATCGATGAAGTTGAGTGGAAACGATTATTTGACGAGTCCTGAGGAAGGAACGTGGCCCAAATATTTGATAGGGAGGAACTGGAAGGCGGAGAGAAAAATGGCGGAATCAAAAGTCCTTGTGCAGCACGGCGAGTTAATGGTGGAAGAGGCTGACGCCGATTCTTGGGCCGTGCGTGGGTCGGACGGTGTTGGGACGTTCGAATCGCTCATCGAGGCGCTCTTGGAATTTGATCATCGTGTTGGAACGAGTGGTCAACCGAAATCCGAGATCGTCTGGTTATCCGACCGCTTTGAACTGCTGAGCCTCCTTGGCGACAACGGTTGCAACACTTTCGGAGCCGACGTTGATGGCGGTTTCGTGCGTATAGATGGGATGTGGCTTCCTCGCGAGTTCTTTGACGAATATGGCGGAGATATCGACGAGCACCTTGAAGTTGTCGCGTCGTTTGATCGGACAACGAAAGCAATCACGTATTACGCGTATGAAGATTTCTACATCGTTAGAACCTGGCGACCGGAGGAACCCGATACCTACTCGGTCGAACTCTCGTTGCCGAAGGACGACGATGATGACGAATATTGGGGCGATGAGTGGCCCAAGTTTGCTCGCTACATCGGTTTGAAAAATCTGGCTGCAAAGGATTGGTTTCTTCGTCCTTCGAAGTCAAAAAAGATCTGTGAGATTTCTAGCTGGTGGGAATACGGCGAATGCGAAATTGCCCATATGAAGGTGTATTCAACGGGACGACGCAAGAACCAGTCGTTGCTGGTTGTCGATAGGCAGCGGAGGCGTGTGATTGGTGTCTACAAATCACTCGAGGAAATTTTGGACGCGATGACGATCGAGGATGGCGCTCGATACTGCTTCGAGTCGAGCAGCGACCTCGAGTGGTGGGACGTCAATACAACGAGGCCAGAACTCGAAGTCTGATCAGATCTAGTCGAGGTCCGGCACTACGAAATCAGGCAACGCCGGCGGATCAATCCATCCCCGATAAGGAACGACGACGCCGTTGTCGGCTTCGAGCGCAGCGTCACCGTCAAGCGGGATCCCGTTGATCGATGAGGGAATATCGTCTTCTGTGCCGAGCAGGAGTTGCTCATGAGCAAGACTTTGGATCTCAAGCAGAAATTGATTTGCCGGACGGTCTTCATCTTGAACGAATCGTTCGCGCATGTCGCTCGTTCGAATGATGTGCCGAAGGGCAAAGTCACTGAGATCTTCGAGACTGGCGAGTGGGTCATCGGCCATCGCACGCATGGACTCTTCGAAGCCAACGGGGGCAAGGATCAGCAAATCGTCGAGGTAGTCCACCAATTCATCGAGGTGGGCAAGTTTGATGATCCGGGCGAAGGATGGCGAGATGGTTTCGATGAGCTCCAGAAGAGATGTGTCGTCAGGCGATTCGAGTTCGTTCAGGCGCTCGGTAGAAGCGGAAAGTAAGTCGGGGCGCGACATTCGATCAATGAGGCGTTGAAAGAAGGGGTAGTCCGGCGAACCGAATTGCGATTCAAACGGCGATGCACCTTCAATTCGCTCAATTTTGATCTTCTTTGGCCTCGGTTCGTAGACATCTACGAACGCCGAGATCGCTTCAGTGAGAAGGTCCTGATGAAAGAGTCCGAGTGGATCTGGACCGTGAAGGATTTCAAAGTTCCCAAATCCGGACGCTTCAGAGAACCCGGCGGCGAGAAGACGATCAACTCTCGGTTCATCGATTTCCTTTTTCCAATAACTGAAGTCTTTGCGGGCTTCGATTTTCAGCGAGCCCTCGTTGGTGAACAGCAATTGCAAGTAGGTAGGAGCTCCCGAGAGCAAGTCCCATTCGGCCGTGCCTTCAAGAACGGTGATCGACTCTCCCAGAATTGAACGAGCGTGGAGGTCGGCGAGGACAGCTTTCGCGATGTCCGCAGGCGGATCAGACCAGCGAAGCTTGGGCGCAGGTGGTAGATCGGCGTTCAGATCCTTTTGATCGCCCGTGAGGTGAGTGATGACAAGTTCATCAAGCTGATCGAGTCGAGCGTGGCATCTTGTGCAGTCGTCGGTAGCAGCTAGAGCCTTCAGGTCCAGCCAGGTCTGCACAGCGACAAGCGGAACGTCGTTGATGGCGACACCTAATTCTCGCAGGGTGTTTGATGCCCATGAAAGATCAATGATGACGTAGGTGACATCGTCATAACTTGTGTCGAGCGAAAGTGACCAGGTGCGTCCTTGGTCGATTGTGCGCCTGAACTCATATTCGGGATGGAGCGGCTGGTTCCATCGCAAGAAATGAGTCGACGCGGGCCGGTGAGAGGCGCAACCGAAGAGGTTCGGAAATCCGGGAACGAGGATGGTTTCGCCGCCGCCGGTAACCGAGGCTTCACCCGAGAGTTTTTGTCCAGTGGCCCGAAGTGCCTTAGCGAGACCTCGCCGCCAGCCTGAAGGTTTGCGATCTCGCTCAAACGGCTCATCACTATCTGGGTTATTCATGTTCCGCCTCCGCCGGGAGCAATTTTCTCTGATCACGATAGGCGGCCAAAACCACTTTGGCACTTGGGACAGGGGTCGCAGGAACAGAGGCGAAGAGGATGGCCCGTTGATTAGCGTTTGATCATGACGAAAGCAGGCGGGCATCTCTTCATCATCAATGGCGACGTACAGAAACTGGCGTGCGATGCGTGGCTCTTGCCGACTGATGAGAACCTGACTGTGACTCCCTCGTTTGCTGCTGCGATCGAGGATCGAGTTACCCCGTATGGCGATGGAGATTTCAAGGTCGAGAACTTCACGTGGAATGGCTCGGCTATTGGTATCTGCAAAGAATCAATGGACGGGGAGCCTGCAATTTGGCTTGCAGACGTAGGGGTAGCGCCCTTCGATGCAAAGTCAACTGAATCCGTGGTGAATAAAGAAGTGTCGGAATGGTTTGGCCGGCGTGCTGGAGAGTTCGTGCGACTGGCCGCGGCCGAGGCGACCACTCGCGGCGCCATTCGCCCGATCGTTGCTCTTCCAATCATCGGATCTGGAGACGGTGGTCTCAGCGAACATCGTGGAAAGTTGTTGAAGGGGCTCTTGTCTGCAATTTACGAGGCATTAGAGACCACCGATTGCGATGTGGTGTTGGTTGCATGGGGACGAGTTGCTTACGCAGCTGCACAACAGGCTCGGCGAGATCTGATGGAATCTGCTCAACCAGATCCCTTCTTCGCGCTGGAGCAACGACACCTCAGTGAAGCTAAACGATTAGCTAATGAGGCGAAGAATGCAAACCTTGTGGTGTTCATCGGCGCCGGAGTTAGCGCGCAAGCCGGATTGCCCAATTGGCAATTACTCCTTGATGGAGTCGCCAAAAATCTTGAATGGAGTGGCAATATTGAGGAACTGCACCAACTCGATGAACGCGATCAGGCAACTGTGCTCGCGAAATTTGCTTCGAGTCCCGAAAAGTTTGATCAAGCAGTAGCGACGGCACTTGAAGGAAATTCGTATGCTTTGCTTCACGGGTTGATTTCGTCGCTTCCGGTCGACGAATTCGTGACGACAAATTTCGACACGCTTTTTGAGCAATCTGCTGAAACTGGTGGGCGAACCCTTCGGGTCCTACCCAGGGATTCGGTAGAAGCTGGTCGCCGCTGGCTGGTGAAGATCCATGGTGATCTCGGGTCTGACGTAGTGCTCACACGGTCGCAGTACATCGGTGCGGGATTTGAAAAGGGTGCGTTACTCGGGTTGGTTCAAGCATTGCTGTTGACGAGACACATGCTGTTTGTTGGCTATGGCCTTCGAGACGATGATTTCCATGCGCTCATGCATGAAGTGCGGTCTGCTTTTGATTCGGCGAAGAAACCAGACAAACTCGGAACAGTCTTGAATCTGTTCGAGAACGAAGCATTTACGTCGCTCTGGCATGATCTCTACGTCGGGTCATTTGGAGACTATGGAGACGGGGCCGAAGCAGTACGTGATGCATCGCGCAAACTTTCAATTTTCCTTGATTACGTTGGATTTGAGTCTGCGAGCAAGATTTCTTTTCTTCTTGAGAAGACCTATGACGGACTTGGATCAGGAGAGATGGAAGAACTTGTGTCTGCGATACGCGCGCTCAAGCGTGTGAAGGAAAACAACGACCTTGATGAAGGACTGAGAGCGGAACTCAATGCCTTTCTCGCTCGCTTTGAAGACGTCGTGTGAGTTTGCAGTTACGGCTGCGCCCTGTTGACGTCGGGTGTGTTGGAAGCCCATGTCCATCTACGACGGTTTCTTTCAGAACTCAGTCAATAAGAGTCGCTGACCTCGGAGTCGTGTGGTAATTAATCCAGGTTGCGTTTATTTACATCGGAAGGTCTGAGACCTCAGAGCCTTTAGCAAAGATTCGGTTAACTGCGTCACACCTGTGCTGACCTACCGAATCCGAATCCTGCGTATTGAGTCATCACTTCCACTACCGGGACATCGTCCGCGTGAAATTCTTCGAGTTCGTCATCAGTAATGATTCCGTCAGCGCCTACCCGAACCGCCATCCGGGCGTACATCTCCTCAAAGAGATTTCGCACGAAGCGACCATTCCCGATGCGGATATTCGCTGGCGAATTAGAAATGAATGATCGGAGAGCATCTTCCACTACAACGGGGACTCCGATTCCATGATGATCGGCTAAACCTTTGAAGATTTCGATCAAATCCTCATCGGGATAGTCAGGAAATTCAATAAATCTTTGGAACCGTGATCGCAGTCCTGAGTTCATCGCAATGAAATTCGACATCTCGTCGGTGTAGCCGGCAACGATAACGGCCAACTCCTCACGATGATCTTCCATCTCCTTGACCAGGGTCGCGACCGCTTCAGAGCCAAAGTCATTTCCATGGCCGCTTGTGAGAGCGTATGCCTCGTCAATGAAGAGCACGCCGCCTAGTGCGTTTCGAACGACGCCCTGGACTTGGATCGCGGTCTGACCGACGTAGCCGGCGACGAGGTCGGCTCGTTGGACTTCCACAAGATGGCCGCGCGGCAAGAGCCCGAGGCCTCGATAGATGTCGGCGAGTATTCGAGCCACAGTTGTTTTGCCGGTTCCAGGGTTGCCGGTGAACGCGAGGTGAAGTCCTATCGGCACGACCGGAAGATTGCGCTTGGATCGCTCGTCGTTCAGTCGATGGATTTCGACGAGAGACGCCACGGTCTGCTTAACCGAAGCCAGTCCGGTGAGATTGTCAAGATCTTCCAGAGCTTGATCCAACGTCCGCTCGGGCTTCGAATCCAAGGAGTCTTCGCGCTCGAGGTCACTGTCTGGGTTTGACTGGGCCCTTATCGCCAATTCGATTTCAAGAAAATCGGCCAGCGCCTCCGTAGCTGTCTCAGCAGAGGTGCAGCGAAAGAGGAATTCAGTGGCCTCATCTGAGATCGTAGGTGAAATAACTGCAGATCCAGGGCTACCAAGCACTGCGGAAATCTCTGGCAGAGACTCCGAATCAACGAAGTTTTGAATTTCGCTTCTTCCTAAAAGTGCAGCGACGATGTGACGACATTCAACTTGCTCGTCGCTGTTGCGTTTGGCAATGGCGACAGAGTCATCCCTGAGCGAATCCGAGAACCTCGTCATCAGTCGGAGGCTCTCTCACCACCGAACATTTTCTGGAGTTCGTCATCCCATTCGTCGGCGCCGAGCATGACGCTCAGAACGGTATTCATCAACTCATCGGGGTCGAGGTAATCGCCGAGCAAATCATGTTCAAGGATGATCATCACTTGGTTTGAATCGCCTTCGATGATCCGGACATGAGCGAAAAAACGCTCTTGTCCAGAGGTTGCAACCCATTTGTACAACTCTGGACTCGGCTTCACTTTCCTCAGAACCGGCGACCACACCTTGACGATGGTCTCGTCGTCGCCCCAGGACCGGACTTTGACAAATCCGACCGAACTTCCGTTTTGCAGAACAAATTCACCGTCGTTGTCGATTCGAACTGAACCCAATTTGTCGCTCAGGATCCGCTGGACCTTGGCCTTCACGTCATCGATATTCACTGCCCGCTCCTTTAGGTCGCCGCCATAGCGATTTCGACTTCACGACGAAGCCGTCGCCTGAACGTAGAGGATGACTTGAAACTTGTGCAACGGTGATTTCGGGTTGAAATGCACCATGAATGATGAAAAGAGCAATTTACGTAGTAGCACTTACTTCGAGTCTCAATGAATAGTTCGTCATCAGGCAGATTCTCATCTGCGGAATAGCGGCTACTTTTCATCCTCGGCGGCGGAACGGGGAACACGATGAAGTCTTTTGGTGATTTCGCAGAATTGCGAAGCGACATTCTTCAACGATGCGACGAACTCGAGATGTGTTGGCGAAAAGCCAACACATTTTCGGGCGATACAGAGAGGTTCGTCGGGACCTCCGAATCAAATGGTCCCGATCTTGTTGAGGACACGCTGACTCAGATTCGGCAACGTCTCCGGTCATCAGTAGTCGAGGTTGGCGTCTTCGGACAGGTGAAGCGCGGCAAAAGCACACTCATGAATGCACTTGTTGGACAAGTTGTCACCTCAATGCGAGTGACTCCCGAAACTGCGGTTCCAGTGTGGATCGAATCCGGAACTGGCCCTTCGGAAGTGTGGAAAGCCGACGGAACAATTGAGATCGTTGATGATCCTGCGGCGGCCCGTGAACGAATGGGGCAGAAATATCGGAAGGCGAAGCCGAAAGACGTCGTCGTCAGAGTCGTCCAGTACGTCAACGTTGATTGGATGGCGTCTGGTATTCGATTGATTGATACTCCAGGGTTGAGTGACCCGTCACTCGTTGATGCCTACGAGGACCTCACACTTGCGGAACTTGATCGAGTCGCTGCAGCAATCTTTGTCGTTGTTAGCCCACCTGGACTTGATTCAGAGGAGCTTAGGCTTCTTCGGTCGTTTCAAGATAAGGGTGTCGATAAAGCTTTCATCGTCTGTAATTTTCTTGGTGGCCAATGGCGAAATGAAAGCGATCGCAAGAGTGTCCGGAACCACATCCTCAATGCAGTGAGCAAAGGCGCTAGTGAAAGAGGTGTCTTTCTTGACGATCAAGTTCGAATTTACGAATTGAATGCCAAAGAAGGGTTGCAAGCAGCGCTCGAGGGCGACACTGAGGCCTATTCGGAATTTGGCATTGAACAACTTCGATCAGATCTGGAGTTCTATCTCAGCGAGGGAGTCCTCACGCGCCTTATTGGTCGGTCTGAAGACCTCTTAGGAAAAGCAAAGAACGTTCTGATTGATCGACTTGATCAGCGCGTTCAGTCTCTCGCTGATCGAACGTCTCTAGAGAAAGCCGTTTTGCAGCACGAGAAAGATTTGAAGCAGTCGGAGCGTGAACTTGAGATAATCACAGATGACGCCGAACGCGAAATATCGTCAATCGAATCTGAATTACTTGAAGTGATGGATAAGCCGTTTGCTTCGGCTAGATCTCAAATTGAATCGGCAGGTCGCACACGCGATTTAGACATGTTTGGTAACCGACTTCGAATGGACTGCGAGACCGCAGCGTCACGTGCGTCGCACACAATGGATTCACGTTTCGGTTTCTTGGAGACATCAGTTCGAAAGCGTCTTTACGACAGTTTTGGTGTCGAGCGCCGAATCTCACTTCGGAATGGCGATTCCGTAGAGAGCGGTGCATACAACATCTCTGTTGATATATCTGGTGGGAAAACCGATTGGGGCACCGTTGCGATGTCGGCAGGAGCAACCGCCGCCGCAGGTGGACTGGTTGGTGGCGCACTCGCAGGGGGAATTGGACTAGCTCTAATCGCTGCGGGCCCGGTCGGTTGGTTAATTGGTGCCGGTATTGGGCTTGCAGCTGGAGCGCTTGCTGGAGGTGTTACTGCCGGTGTGGCAACTCGGGATTCGGTACAGCCAGCTCAACGAGCGCGTATTTTCGAACAGGTTGATCGGCAGCGTGGTGAGGCACTTGATCGGGTTCGCTCAATCTGTGCTGAGGCAAAGAGAAATCTCGTGCGCACAATTCGTGATCAGCGAGACGTGTACTTTGATTCGCAACGTCGCGAGTTGGATAAAGCAGTTGAACTGCGAGATGACGAAATTGGGCGGGCAAAGGCACGTGAAGACGCTGCCTCGTTAGTTGCAGTTATCTCAAAGATATGAGTCCCACCGAGGCAGAGATTTCCGCAGTCATGGATCTCGCGGCGGCCTCTGGCGTGATTGTCGTCCCTGATCGGATCAAGAACCTCCACCGCAGGGTCAATTCACAAGCGACGGCCGTTGCGGTAATCGGGATGGTGAAACGGGGAAAGTCGACGCTTCTCAATCGACTTGTAGGCGTTGATGTTTCCGCAGTCGCAGCGACACCCGAAACTGCCTCAACAATCCGAGTGATGACTGGTTCCCCTAGCGCATGGCGTAGTTCGACTGTGGGTGGACCTGAGGAGGACCTATCGGCTGATCCGTCGAAATTCCTTGAACAATCACGACGTCCCCCTGACAAAAATCGGAAACGGGCTGCCGGAATTAGCGGGGCGTTTCGACTCCCGGAAGGCCTGGTGCTCGTTGATACACCGGGCGTGGGCGATGTTGCTGCTGAACTTGACGATCTCTACGCCGATATTGATGAACAATGGATTGAGGCGGGGTGCGGTGCGGCAATTGTTGTGATCAACACAGGCGCGGGAAGTTACGACCTTGAACTCTTTCGTCGAGCACGGTCGACGTTTCCTGGTGCTGTTGAGGTTGTTATGAAGTCGACGGACGACAGCGTCTCGTTTGATGATGTGTGTGAATACGCCGAATACATTGAGTCGCAGCCTGAGTGGAACTGCACCGTTCTTGCTGTTCCCGATGTCATTCCTGACAAAGCGTGGGGAACCTCGCGTGATTTCGGGCCCCTCGAGAATCTCATCTCAGAACTCGGGGAACGGGCGGCAGCGCGTATTGGCGTAGACATTCAGTTCTATGAACGGTTCGTTGATCAATTCGTAAGCGAACTAAACGAAATACTCCCAGTTGACCGATCGGGTATTGAGGCTGTTCTTGGGAATCTTCCCCCACATTTACCGGTGAGGCTTCAGTCAGCTTTAGCGGATTGCAAACGAAAATTTGAACTTGAGGATTTGGACGCCCAGACACGGGTGTTGGTCTCGGAGATTCATGAGCGCGAAAGCCATGGTGCTGATCCAACAAAAAAACAATTCGATCAACTGCTCAAGATTTCAGAAAAAGGTAGTGAGGCTGCGCAGAAAGAAATTGTTCGTGTGATGTCGACTTGGGGGATCGGCCAGAGGCCGTTCGCTCTGGCATTGCAAAGTTTGGGTAGTGAACACGCTCTGCGACTTGTGGAAAGCATCACTGCTACTAATGCACAACTGGTCAACGCTCTAGAGGACCGCAGAATCCCGCGGAAGTTGAAAGTCGACATTGAAGCGAAACTCGTCCGACAAATACTTGCGAAGCCATCTGTTGAATCAGTCCAGACTGGAATCGGTGCAGTTGCTGGTGAGGGATCACGAGAACAACTTCTCTTAGCGCTTGGGACGCTCCTAATGAGCGATCTTCAGCACGACTTGGAGGAGGAAGGTGATAGCCAACTCTCACGTCTATCCGGTTCCTACCAGCGAGCGCTGGGGTGGCTTGATCAGACAAACGGGATGAAAATTCGAGGGGAAAGCTCTGCAGATTACGAGCGCGTTCGTTCGACTATTGCAGGTAGTCGGCCCCAAGTCGTGTCGACCGTCGTGCAAGCATCGGTGCGCTACGGCGTGACATCGTCACAGTCGTTGCTGGTTGGTCGGTTGAACTCGTTGGATCAATTTTTTGCAGGTTTCGCTTTATCGGAATCTGAGGTAGCGACAATCCAATTCAAGATTGTCGAATATCTATACGTACCGGAATCTCCGCTGTTGGCTCTTGAACAGACTGTCGAGATTTTCTTGAAGTGGGTTCGCGATCAACGGTGCCGAGATATTTTGCTACTCCAAGTTGGTCGAATTCGGTTGAAGAAATTTCGGCAGTCAACTGAGATTGATGATCTAGAAACTTGTTTGATGGAGTCGAGAAAAGCTTCTTCAACACTCTTTAATTGGGAGCGAGACACTGAATCAATCGGTCCTGAATGTGAACAGAGGCGACGCGGTCTACTGAGCGAGATGTCATCGACTGCATTGAGCTATGCAAAAAACACTTCAGTGAAGATTTCAGATTTATTTAGCTCACTCTTCTTGGAAATACCATCCACGTACGAAGAATGGAATCAAGAATCGTCTAAGGCTCTTGAGTTTTCCGGAATTTACCTCTCGACCATTCGTGTTGATTCTGAAGATCCCATCAGGAAAATGCATGATGCACTTCAGAGTGAAAGAGACAGTTGGTTCGCCGAATCCCGATCAAGGACTGCTGAGTCGTTCGAGGCGGAACGGAATAAGAAGACTCTTTACATATTTGGACTTGTCGCCACGCTTATCGGGGGACTCACTGCTTTGGCGCTGGGTGTTGCGAGTCACGACACAATGGCCGGCATGGGGATGCTTTTCATTTTTTCTGGCGCTGCCATCGTGTGCGCGGTAGAGGCGTCAATATCCGTCGAGGACCGGATGGCAGTGCCGCCTCCGCCTCCGCCGGCACCAATCCCTCAGCCGAGATTGCCTCGGATCCAGTCAAAGAAATCGGCCTCGCAAATTAACGGGCATTGGATTTTAGGAGCACTGATTGCGTTGGTAGGAGGACTGTTTGTCTTAGGCGGATTGGCTCAGTTTGGAAATGACTCTTCAATGCCTAAATCGACTTACCCGGAATTGGTGAGGTCCTCAAGCACTACGAATTCGACAACCCGAGCGGCTGCTCCCCAGCAGAGTTCTTCAACTCCCGGAAGATTGGAGAGTGAATCGTCTTCAACCACTCAGGTTGATAGTGGTGAACCATCCTCCAGTGGTCTTTCAAATACGACTGTCACGACCAGTCGAACTAGTCCTCCCGGATCTGCTTCTACATCTACGACGAGCAGGCCAAGTTTGTCGGTTCCGACCACCACCTCACCTCCCACCACCTCACCTCCCCCCACTATTCCAACCGCAAGCAATCAGGTTGCATCTGCAACGAATACCGGCTGGGGCCGTTATTCAGTGATGGTGGAAACTCGGGTTACGGTCCCGCAAGGACCCGATCACTGGTTCTCGATCTCGGGGGCAAGCGCTGCCAGGTATTCGACAGGAGGAGGATCGGTCCAAGTTTCGTTGACAATTTCAGTCGATGGTTACTTTCGCGAGCATCCGGGTAACGGACCGACCTTTTTTCTTACCTCTGCTGGACAAGAAGCCTCTAAATCATATTCCTACACAATTCAATTGGGCCCAGGCACGCACATAGTGCAATTGCTCGGCTATCCACATGTTCCATCCCCATCGGTTTCGTTCCGAGCTCAGTCAATAAGAGTCGCTGATCTCGGAGTAGTGAGGTAATCGATCCAAGTTGATTCGACCTACATCGGAAGGTCAGGGGCCCCGGAGTTTGAAGCAAAACTTTGGTGGCTCTGTCCACCTGTGTTGAGTTGCGAACCCGACTTCGTCGAGTTGCCTGTATCCGAAATTGCTCCATACGTGCTTCCTCGCAATTATCCGAAAATCCGTTGCACTGTCACACGATTCGTGTACATTGATTTTCACATCAAGAGCGGCCCACTTCTGTGGGCCCGGCAACCTGGGTCGACACCCAAGGTGCCTGCCAGTCTCGGCTGGGATGGGGCGTCTTCGGACGCAACGAAGTGTCAGTGCTGAAAAGAACAGAACGTCCTCCGCTCAGCAACTCGTCGTTGTGCGCTCGCCGCACACGTTGAGGCCACAGTCGCCCCTCCCAGCCAGCGGCAGTCCACCAGATGTCGATCCTCGAAAGGGTCAACATGGAAAATCAATCAACCTCAGCGGATAGTCGGTCGGAGCATTACCTCGTCGCCGACGATGTGAAACGGCTGGCGCACTACGGACACGTCATCCCGATGGGGAAAGGCTTCACTCGCGACTTCATGGCTGCCCACTATCCCGGTTGGGAATGGGGCCAACTCTTAGGTGCAATTTCCAAAGCGGGTCTCTACGTGCGGAACCAGGGTCATGGCGGTCGTCTTGCCGAAGGTTACGTCGGTGTACTCGTGCGGCTCGACGGCACTGCCATTGCTGACGATGGGTCACTCGAGCACCCATTGAAATCGGCACGCTTTGACGAGTTGGGTGATCACTCAGGTGGGGCTGCGACCTCCGATCCCGCGCCCCGCGGCGATACCGGGGATGGGGAGCTCTCGCTTGGCTCGCTGTTTGAGCAGCTTCAAACAGAGGGCGGATTTCTGATTTCGGGTGAGGAGGCTCTCAAACTCCTCGCTGATTCAGAAAAGAAACCGGCCCCACGAAAGAGATCGGGCCTCTTCAAAATTTTCCGCAAATGAGTGCACATTTGGTGATCAATCGTTCGTTAGTACTGGCGAACCAAAACTGGGAGGAAACAATGGCGGAAGAAACCAACAACGAACAGGCAGTGATTGACTCGGCAGAGGAGATCCTCTCTCGAATTGCTGGCTGGCAGATGCGCCTCGTCCCCCGGTGGAGGCGAATCACTCGTGCACTCCATGGGCTCGGGATCTTGGACATCACGGGTGTTGATTGGGTGAGGATCACCCGCCGTGGAATCGCCTTTCGTCCGCTAACCCCGAAGCAGGCCGACCAGCTCGCTCGACTTCTCGAGGACATCGAGAACGGTGTCCGCGTCGAACCTGCGAAACCAGGCCCAGGGCAGTATCCGCTCGATTTCATTCCGGTTCCGAGTCCATCGCCAGTTCCGGTTGAGTCCACCTATCACTCAGGGGTGGCCCGATGAGCGAGTGGAAATTCATCGCCGAGCTTGAAGAACTCGAATTGGTCTGCAATCTGTTGGCCTATGTCCCGCCCATG
>Ga0315904_10004732_pt1 | contig 19241 bp, 13 predicted proteins | sample LakEriMetagenome_6_FD_203529 | JGI IMG/M metagenome (GOLD analysis project Ga0315904, IMG submission 203529) | Freshwater fungal communities from buoy surface, Lake Erie, Ohio, United States - Buoy 12 MA120 | ecosystem: Environmental > Aquatic > Freshwater > Lake | place: USA: Lake Erie, Ohio...
ACGGGTGAACGAATCACGATTGCGTGAAGAGCTTCGTGGCCGAATCTCTGAGTGGATCGCCTTGCTGGAGAACAATGACTTTGTCGGCTTCTTGGAATCCGGTTCGCAGGAGGCGGATCGTGCTCGGATTACCGGGAGGTTGGATGAACTTTCCCGGAATAACGAAAAGCCTGAGTCATGGCTCCTCATGTACCTGCAACTCACACTGATTAAGTCACCGGACATACTTTGGGTAACTCTTACTTCCAACGAAAATGTGGAAGTGCAAGTGAGTTTCGATCCGACTGTGAAAAGTCCAAAAGGCGTTCCTCAAATCGGTTTCCTTTCCTTTATAAAAAAAGATGGCACGTGGTACTTTAATGGCGCCAATGGCGTCGAATAGCGGTCGTTGTCTGGGTCTTGTCACATGAAGTAGGAAGAAGGTCTCTCACGGAGGCTCGGAGGCACGGAGGAAGAAATTGAAGCAGTGACCGAAATCGAGAGTTTCGGGGTTGGTTGTTGATTGCTTTCGATGAGTGCTGATGAGTGATTCGTCTTCTCTCCGCACAAAAAAACGGGCAGCGATGTGATTCGCTGCCCGTTTTTGTTTTTAACGTAATGAACAGGAAAGCTTAGGCGTTGGCCATCAGGCCATTCATCACGCCGACCAGTTCCTTCACCGCGTTGACGCTCTTGGTGAAGTCCTTTTGTTCCTGCTCGGTCAGCTCCAGTTCGATGATCTTCTCCACGCCGCCCGATCCGAGGATGATCGGCACGCCGACGTAGTAACCGCCGACGCCGTATTCCTTGTCGCAGTAAGCCGCACAGGGAACGAGCCGCTTCTTGTCCTTGACGATCGCTTCGACCATCTGGGCACAGGCCGCAGCCGGAGCGTAATAGGCACTGCCGGTCTTGAGCAGAGCAACAATTTCGGCTCCACCGACGCGGGCGCGGTCGACGAGGCGGTTGATCGTCGCGTCCGGCAGCAGTTGTCGCAGCGGGATGCCGCCGACGCTGGTGCAGCTGGGCATCGGGACCATCGTATCGCCGTGGCCGCCGAGCAGCATGGCCGAGACGTCTTCGACGCTGCAGCCGAGTTCCATTGCAATGAAGGTGCGGTAGCGCGCCGTGTCGAGCACGCCGGCCTGGCCAATCACCCGATGAGCCGGGAACCCGGTGACCGCCTGGCACTGCTGGACCATCGCGTCGAGCGGGTTGCTGACCACGATCACCACAGCATCCGGGCAGTGCAGGCGAACCTGTTCGCTGACGGCAGTGACAATCTTGGCGTTGGTCGAGAGGAGGTCGTCGCGGCTCATCCCTGGCTTGCGGGCGATCCCGGCAGTGATCACGACGACATCGGAACCAGCCGCATCGGCGTAGTCCGAAGTGCCGATGATGTTGGAGTCAAAGCCGGCGATCGGTCCGCACTGCATCAGGTCGAGACCTTTGCCCTTGGGCATATCGCCAACGGCTGGAATATCGAGCAGTACGATATCTCCGAGTTCCATCGAGGCGCACCAGTGAGCGGTGGTGGCACCGACGTTGCCGGCACCGACGACCGTGATCTTCGCACGTTTCATCTGAGTAGATTCCTTGATTTACAGTTGTCGCAGGATTGGCTGGGAATGCAGCCAAAAAATCGGCTTACAGGCCGTCCCCGAGAATATCCCGCAGAAGCCTCCGAGGGACAAGCCCCGCCCCGATTTCCCGGCCTTTTCTGCATGTTGCGACAGATTTTCAAATGGCATGACGGACTTCCAGTCCAGCGAGCCTTCAGACGGACGAGGGGGGCAGTCTTTCGTCAGTCTCTCGACGCCCTGGAGGTCCGTCGTGCGGAGAGTAAAGCTGACGCAAAGCGGCTGGCATTTACAGGTCGATTCGCTCGGGCAATGGCGGCCGCTCGGAACGCCCCGGAACCTGGCGCCGGGTGACCCACCAGGTAAAGCCAATTGCCATCGCCGCTGCGGCGATCGCCAGATAAGCCAGTCGTGCGACCGTGCCGCCTCCGACTTCCGGGAGCAATTCAATCTGGTTCGCCATGATCAAGGGCGCGAGTTGCCCCGAGCCGGCGGCTTTCTGGTCCACGAACTCCGAATCGTATTTCCAGAATCGGTACAGCCAACCGCGGACGCGAATTCGCTGGCCCACCAAGCTCGACGGCTCTCCGACCAGGTGCACCGCATCGATCGTCACGGGAAACCGGGTTTGGTAGCGAATCGCCTCGCCGTTCGCTCCACGAATCTCCACCGGCGTATCGCCAAGTCGAAAAAAGGCGTCGATCTGATAAAACCGGTTTTCGCTTACGCCATGCTTCGGAGCAATCGCCACCGGTACAACGCGGCGGACGGTGGCTTCGAATTCGACAACCGAACCAACCTTCTCTTGCGGACTGGCCAGCAACTCAAAAAAGCCCACAGGCAAACTGCCATTGAGAGCGTTGGCGAAATCCGCTTTGCCGCTGGCGTTGAGCAGCGCATAGAACGCTTCGGTTTCTTCTTCGCTGAAGGGGCGAAGATTATGAATTCGCGCCATGTCGAGCAGGCCAGAGTCGAAGCCCTGTTCCGACAACGCCTTGGTCCCCTTGGGATACCATTCGACTCGACGCGCGACAAAGATCGGGCTGGAGGCCTCGCCATCCTCCCCGCGCGGTCGGACGGCGAAGAAGCCGAAACAGGCGCACGGTTCGTCGAGCATCTCGCTGCGGGCTTTGCCATTGGTCCAGGCGCGAGGCGCGTCGACGCTGTAGACCACCACCTCTTGCCCGCTCTCGGTCACGATTCGTACGCGGCAGAATTTGCCCAGTACCTCCTCGCCAGCTTCGCCGGTCGATACCCACTCGGCCGACTTGGCTTGTCCGCTCAGCCGAAAGACCCAGCCGCGATACTGCTTGGGAGCTCGTATCAACTCGCCCAGCGAAACGGATTGGGAATAAGTCGCAAAACTCCGCAGACTCTCGGGAGTCGCCTTGCGAGCCCGATAAAGCAGTCGCACCAGAAAGCCGGACTGAGCCGCCAGCGGTTGATCGTCATCGATCAGGAGCGATTCGCTCTGGTCGAGTCCTGCGAGTTCTCCCGGAAAAATCTTCTCGGTCTGCCAAGCTGCCAAGTCGTCCGCCGCGAAGTAGCCGCAGCCGAAACAGATGGCGATCGCGATTGCCAAAACCGCGCGCCGCCGACTCGGGCGACGAAGCGGACTGGTTGGCGGAGAAATCTGATCGAACATGTCCGGGCCCTATCGTTCCTCAGCGGGCTGGTCTGGCGGCGTTTCGAGTCGAGCGAGACTCTCGCGGGCAGATTGAATCGAACTATCCGCGCCTAGCTCCTCCAGCGAATCGAGAATCATCCGCGTGCGTCCCGGTGACCGGGGTGGAGCAAATTCCTTTCCTGTCTGGTAAATCCGCCAGGCGATACCCAAGGCTACGAAGGGCAAGAGCAGGCTGATCGTCCAGAGCACCCATGCGGGTGGTTTCCAGCGATAAGGCTCCGCGGCGACTGGAGCAGTCGTCAGGACGACATTTCTCGCCAGGACGAGTGGGCAGGTTGCGATCGCCTTGGTCGTGTCGACATAAGTGCGCACTTTCCAGAACATTCCGCGCACCGTCAGCGGCTGCTTCGTGTTTTCAAAACGCCCCTCGTTTGGACGGAGCTCAGCTGGCAACTCGGCGGCGTAAACGCAGTAGGGTGTGCGGTCCAGCTCTTTCGGTTGAATCCAAAGCACGTAGTATTGGCTGATTCCCAGTTCCTGTTCATTCGCCGTCGCCGTTTCAATGCCGCGGAGAGTCCCGGAAAAGGAAACCGCACGGCCGCGATACTGTTTGGGCTGGGTCAGTAATTCGTAGGGCGTGACGGGAGTCGTTCCGCCGAGGGGAGCGCGAAGCAATTGATTCCATGCCAGAAGCCAGGCGAGCGCATCAGCCGGCCGCGCCACCTCCGTGGCATCCTGAATCAAGGCGAGGGACTGCCGGAAAATCTCTTCCCGTGCGGAGCGGATGGCAACGCCCTGCTCTGGAGTCAAAGGGTTGCCAGCGACCGCTGCCTGAAATGCGGGAAAGACGTTCGCGTCCCATTTCGATTTAAATTCGATCACCGCAGCGGTCTGACGGTCCCGCTCCTCCGCGCTGCGATCTGAACTGGTCCGGTCAAGTTGAGTAGCGAACAGGTCATTGACTTGGCTGTTCAGTTTGCCGACGAATGAGGTCGCTTGCTCAGACAGCGGGGACTGCGGAAGCGCGTCGGGCGAGGCAACGGGGTTGTCCGCCTGGAGGAGGCGAAACAGGGTGGTCCGCTCATCGCCGCCCAGACCGTTAAGGAGTTCTCGCCACGGGCTTACCTTCGCCTCGGTCGTTGTCCGCACTTCGGAGAGGTTCCCCAGCGGACCAGCGGAAAGTTCCTGGTTGGGCATCCCCTCGGCTTGTTCGCGGCGAACTCGAGGTGCGGCCGGAGTCGGGCGGCTCAAAGGGCGGTCGGGGAGCGAGTCGGTAATGTCCAGTATCTTCGTGCCGGTTTTGGAGTCGACCCGGGCTGGTCTCGGTCGAGGTTGAGAAGGGGCCTTGCTCGCCTCGCCTCCACCCTGAAGCTTGGTCAGCCAGTGGTAGTTTTCCGGCTTGCGGGCCTCGCCCATCAGCAGAAACACGAAGACCAGGAGACCAACTAGCATCAGCAATCGAGAACGCACGGCAGCTTCGGAACCATGGCGATTCCGTGGCTCGCGCTCTGGGCGTCGGGGGGGTGTGCGTCTCAGGTCGATATGCATACCCCAATTCTAACGGCCGGCTGCGCTTCTGGCAGGCAAGGGGTAAAGAATGAGGGCTGGGGATGATTGAATTCAGCCTAATTTGTGGGGAGGCTGGATGGCGCGGCTGATTTTCGCGGGGAAGCCCTCGCCCGCGGGGAGTCTGAACCATAGAATTCCGAGCCGCGTGGATGAAAGCGACTGACTTCCAATTGATTCACGCGTTTCTGCCCTGCTTGCTGCCGCATCCGAGCCACTTCCACGTCGTTGTTTGACCTGCTTCCGGTTGTCCCGAAGCGCCCGCTCGATCTTGATTGCCAGGGTTCTCTTGATTGCCAGTTTTTTTGGCGCATTGCGCCCAGGGTCGCGATCCGCGCGGCGTCTCGGGGGATAAGCTAGGTCTTGGGTTAAATCGAGCAAGCTGGGTCCCGTCGGGAAGATTGTTGCGTTCACTGAACTTTGCCCTCAAATTGGGCTGGCCTTTTCCAAGGCAACCCGGCGAATTGGGCGAGCGTCAGGTTGGGCGAGTGGTATCAATCGAGTCGGGCTGTCTGACTCGCGAAGAAGATTGGTCCCGTAGCATCAGATGGGGTCCCGGTGCGAATTGGGATTCGCGGTGCCGCTCGTTGCCGGTGCTGTTTCAATTCTGGTAAATTGACGGCTTGGAAAAAGGGAGGCGTCGAGCGGCCTTGCGCGGCGGCTGGGCTGGCTGCTCAGTTGCTGGAGTGGGTGCTCTCGCCGGTCTCCCGTCGGGAAGTGCTTGTCGGCTGGTCGCGAGGCGTGCCGGGGTTTGGCTCCCCTTTTCTGAACTTAGGTGTTACAGCGAGTCCGGGCTCTTGCGGCCAGTCACAGAGAAGCGACTGCGGATGCGATTCAATCGAATAATTCGACTTGGCGACGGGCTGCTCACGGCAGCCTTTTCGGTTTTGATTAGCCTTTCCGGTCTGATTGGCGGCGTGATGGCTGTCGCGCTCCCCGCCACACTGGCTGCTGACGAACCGGCCGAGGAGTTTCTGGAAGCCTTGCGGGCTCAAGGTCTGTACGACTTGGCGTTTGCCTATCTGGATCAGATGGAGACCTCTCCGCTGGTCAGCGAGCAATTTCGCGGAATGATCCCGCTGCATCGGGCGGAGACGCTGATTCAAAGCACGGCCCAGTCGCGGGACTTGAAATATTGGGAGCAGCAGTTGGCCGCGGCCGAGCAGCTGTTAGCCAAGTTTGCGACTGAGACGACGGATGCTGTCTCGGCGGCTCAGGCCCAGCAAACCCTCGCCAGCCTCCGGTTCCGGCAAGCTCGGGTTTATCTCAAGCGAAGCGAGCAGGACCGGTTGACGGTTGAGGAGAAGCAACAGGCTCAAGGCAAAGCCCGCGAATTGCTGCAGGAGTGTCTGGTCAGCTTTGAGCAGGCCCGCGAGGCGATGCGGGTGCAAATTGAACGCTTGACCGAGTCCGCCAAGGACCGTCCCGAGTTGGCTGAGCAACTCGAGCCGCTGCGAAACAGCTACACGCAGTTGCGATTGCGCCAGCCGATGGCGCGCGAACTGTTGGCTGAGACTTATCCCCCGGAGGCTGCCGAATACAAGCAGAACATGGAGGAGGCTGCGAAAGAGTTCCAGCAGATTTGGGACAAGTACAGTCGCTACGCGGCGGGATTGGAAGCCTGTTTGAACGCGGCCCGGTGTTGGAGTCGCGTGGGGAAAAACCCCGAGGCTTTGCTCTTGCTGGAGGAAGTTTTCAATCAGTCGGATTCGCCGGCTTTTCGCAAAATCAAACGGGCGGCAGCCTTGATCGCCATCGATTGCTGGAAGAACGACCAGCCTTATCCATTTACTCAGGCGATCAATCGGCTCGAGCCAATGGTCGGGTCGCTGACCCGGGAGGAGCAGCGGCAGGAAGAGTGGTTGCAACTGCAGCTTGCCCTGGCCAAGGCGTATCAGGCGCAAGCGGCCGACATGGTCGCCAATAATCGCAGCACGGGCGATGTGAATCGCGTCAAGCGGACCGCTGCGGCCCTCCTGCGAACCGTGTCGCGGAGCCCGTCAAGCGTCATGGACGAGGCGCGGAAGCTGTTGGGCGAAGGGCAGTTTGAACTCGCTGAGGAGCCGGCTGCGGCGACGAACGATTCGCCTCCGGCGTCAGTCGGCGATGCCATTGCCAAAGCCATGGACTTGTCAGCAGAAGTGGAAACGGTGAACCAGGAAGTGACCGAGCTGGACAAGCAAGCGGCCGCTGCACCCGCCGCGGAAAAGCTGGCCTTGGAAGAGCAGGTGAAGGGCAAACGGAAAGAGCTGGCCGCGGCAACAGCTCGCTTGCAGACGACACTGCAGTCCGGTTTCCAGTTGGCTGGTCCCGATGTCGAATTGGAACAGCTCAATCACCTGCGGTACCTTCAGGCTTACCTCAGCTTCGTCAACGAACGGTTATTGGATGCAACGGTTGTTGGAGAGTTTTTGCTCGATAAGTACCCCAATGTGGAGTGGACGCGGCAGAGCAGCGGCTTGGCGATCAATGCTTATGCGCGAATGTTCAGCTCCGGGGATCAGGCGCAGCAGGACTTTGTCCGCGTGCGATTGGCGAGTCTCGGAGACCGTTTGATCGGGCGCTGGCCGGGGTCGGCCGAGGCCAACAATGCGGCCACGGTCTTGACGAGACTCGCGTTGGCGGACAAGAACTTCGACGTGGCTGAGCGGTATTTTCGCGCAATTGGAGTCGACGCGGCGACGCGACCTGCGCTGAGTCTGCTGATCGGTCAAAAGAAGTGGGAACAGTACCGGTCTGAAAAGGCTGCGCTGTCTCCCGAGGAATTGGCTGCCCAAAAGGAGGAGTTGGCGGAGCGTTTGCGGGCAGCCCGCGAGGCGCTCTCCGAAGGGGTGAATGCGACTGCCGTCGAGCAAGTCTCGTTTGAAGCTGCGGTCAGCAGCTTGCTGCTCGTCAATGCGATGTTGGAGTCAGGCGACGTAGCGGCTGCGGTCGAGCAACTTGAGAATGCGCGGATCGCTCCACTCGACTTGATCAAGCAGCAGCATCCTGCCGTATTCGGGTCCAAGCGGGCACAGACATTTATTAGTGAGACCTATCGCACGGCGATCAATGTCTACCTGGCCTCGCTGAAGACGGGTGATGACTCGGCGGGCTGGATCGCCAAGGCCCAGAACGTTCTCACGGCGTTGCGGAAAAATCTCGAGTCGCGGCCCGAGTTGAATGCGGGCGAGGAGATGACGGCGATTTACGGATTGATCGCGGCCGAGCTGCGCGGGCAATTCGACTCGTTGACTGATCAGGGGCAGAGATTGACGCTGGCCAAAAATCTGCTGCTCTTTCTCGGGCCCCTGCAGCAGGCATCGAAAGATGCCAAAACCACGATGTGGGTAGGGGCGACTCTGATCGATACAGCCAAGGCGTTACCGGCCGAACTGCCCGAGGGGCAGAGTTTGGCAAAGGAGCTTTATTCGACCGCCAGCGGTGCGCTGGAGACCGCAGCGACTTTGGGTTTTGGAAATGATCCGAAAGCCGAAGCTCGAACGCTGGAACTGGGGCGGCTGCAAGCGGTCGCCTTGGCCGGGGCCGGCCGCTTTGAGGAGGCTGTCAAGCAGTACGCGAAAATCCTCGAAGCCCGCCCCGGAACCCTGCCGATTCAGATTGATGCAGCCAACACCCTGCAGGACTGGGCCCGCGCGACTCGCTCACCGAAAACCTACGAATTGGCCGTGATGGGAACCGAGCGTCGGCCTGACCCCAAGACCAAGCGGGCGCAAAACGTCATCTGGGGCTGGCGGCAGCTGGTCTTGGCCACTCGCAACGACGACAAGTTTCGGCAGGAATTTTACCGGGCCTTGTTGCGATTGACCGAATGCCGGCTCGAATACGGTGAGTTGCTGAAGAATAAAACCTCTTTCGAGACCGCCTTGAAGGAACTGGAGAGCGCCAAGGCGCGCGACCCCCAACTCGGTGGCATCGCCTGGAAGCCCAAGTTTGACGAACTGGAAAAGAAACTGAAAACGCTCGCAGGACAGGAATGATGAGTTTGAACCGCATTTGGATTTTTCGCGCGCAGCCTGCGCGTTGGGCCCTGTTTCTGGCTTGGGCAGCGGCCGGATTGGCGGGCGAGACGTTTTTCACCGGCGTTGCGCTTGCCCAGGACAGTGTGTTCCTGCTGGCCGGGTCACCGGTGCGAGGCGAGATTTCAAGTTCAACGCCGACCAGCCTGATTGTCACGACGGACAAGGGCGATACGGAAGTTCCCGTCCAGAACATTCGCAGCATCACGTTTGGGAAAGAGCCACCCGAGTACGACAAGGCCAAGCGGTCTTTTGATCGCCAGAAGTACGATGAGGGAATCGCCGAGTTGGACAAGATCAAGGAAGGGGCTGCCAGCGGCATGCTGGCTCAGGAGCTCGATTATCTGCGGGCTTTGGGAAATGCCCGATCGGCTTTGTCCGGGGGGAGCGTGACTGCGAAGAACGCCGGGAGCGCGGTGAACTCTTTTTTGAAGAAGCATCCCGATTCGTGGCACTTCTTTGAATTGACCGAACTTCTGGGTGAGTTGCTGGTGGCTGTCGGGCGGAGCGATTTGGCCGATGCCGAGTATGCCAAGCTTGCGGCCAGCCCACTGCCCCAGTATCAACTGCGAGGGAGTTTCAATCGGGCTCAAGCCCTGCTGCTGGCTGGAGATGGTGCCGGCGCGGAAAAGAGTTTCGACGCAGTCGCCGCCTCGTCGCTGAACGATGAATCGGCGGTCCGGATGAAAACGCTCGCCGGTTGCCTCAAGGCCAAGGCCCAGTTGCTGCAGGGCAAGCGGGAGGAGGCTCAAGCCTCCGTGATGAAATTGATCAAAAATGAAGACCCCAAACAAACGGAACTGTTTGCCAACGCTTATAACATTCTGGGATTGTGCCACCAGGCTGCGGGGCAAAACCAGGAGGCCGTGCTGGCGTTTTTGCATACCGACCTGTTGTTTTCCAACCAGGCAACAGCTCACGCCGAGGCTCTGTACTACTTGTCCCAGTTGTGGCCCAAACTGGACAAAAACGATCGCGCCCTGGAGGCTCGAACCAGCCTCAAGTCGCTCTATCGCAACAGTGTCTGGGCCAACAAATTGGATCAGTAAACGTCACCGACTGGGCGGCTGCGGTCAGTGGACTACAATCAATCGACCAAGAAAGTTCGGGATAATCCCATGGGACCCGGACGCGACGAGCTGGAATAATGACATTTAACGGACCGCTGGCTGAGCGGCTGGCGATTCGCAACAGCAATGAAAAGGGAGAGCAGGGAATGAACTCGCACCGCTTGGTTCGGGAGACGAAGGCAGCAGGGGGGAAGCGGCGCTGGCTGGCAGTTGCCGTCGCGATGGCTTGGACTTTGGGGGGCTGGTCTTTTGGTGGCTGGGCCCAGCCTGCCGCGGTCGCTGCGCCGGTTGCTGTTTTCCCGGCTGGGGCTCCGACGGCATTCGGCTGGCAGGAAGCAGCGGATGCAGGGGCTGCTCCGGCGGCTCAGGATCCAGCTCCGGCGGATGCGGGTGCTGGGGCACCGGCCGCCACGGACGTCAATCCGCCCCCCGGCGAGCCGGCCAAGGAAAAGGAAGGCGAGATGCTGCTCGTCTGGCTGGTCAAAGCTTTGGGCTGGGAATACGTGATTGTCTTTTTGGCGCTGTCGTTCGTGTTCGTGGCACTCTGCATCATGAACATGCTTTCCGCCCGGCGCGATCAGGTTTGCCCGCAACATCTGGTTGACGGATTTGAATCCCTGCTCGACGAAAAGAAATACCAGGAGGCCTACGAGCTCTCCAAGGCGGATGGTTCATTCCTGGGAAATGTTTTGTCGAGCGGCCTGGCTCGTCTGGCCAATGGCTACGATCATGCGCTCGAGGCCATGCAGGAAGTAGGCCAAGACGAGAGTATGAAACTCCAGCATCGGCTCAGTCACATCGGATTGATTGGTACCATCAGTCCCATGGTGGGGTTGTTCGGGACGGTTGATGGCATGATTCGGGCCTTCTTTGCGATTGCGACGGGCGGAGGTTCGCCCGACCCGCAAAAGTTGGCTGACGGCATCTCCAAAGCTTTGTTGACGACCTTGGTCGGGTTGGCAATCGCCATCCCCGCGATTGCGGTTTACAACATCCTCCGCAATCGTTTGGAGCGGTTGGAATTGGAAGTCGGGATCGCCAGCGGCAATTTGATGGGCCGCTTTGAAAAGGTTGGACAGAAAAAGGACGCTTGACGCGTTGACCCGCTGCCTCGCGATTGGCTGGCGACTGAGCCTGACCTAAGTCCCCGGATTTGAAGCCCGATGAAGTTCAAAAAGTGTAATACGGATATCCTCGAGGCCGATCTGACGCCGATGATTGACATGACGTTCAATCTGATCGCATTTTTCATGTTTACGATCAACTTCGCCGATGCCGAGCGAATCGAGCAGATCATGCTCCCCAAGAGCAGCCTCGCTAAACCTCCCGACGGCCTCGCGGATTATCAGTTCATTCTCAATCTGGATGAGGATGGAAGCGTCTGGTTCGATGGGCAGCGAATCGAGAAGATCGAGCTGATCAATCCCCTGCTCCGCCGCGAGGTCCGCGCCGCCGAGCGCCAAGGCGTCTCGCCTCCGCGGGTCTCAGTGATTATTCGCGCCCACGAAGATTCGCAGTCCGGCAAGGTACAGCGACTGATTCAGCAGTGTCAGGAAAACGAACTGGAAAAGTTCTTGCTCCGCGTCAAGGAGGAGCGTTGAGTCAATCAGCGACCTGAAAATGAAATTTGAACGCCGGAAAAAAGCTGACGAGTTGAAGATCAACATGACCGCAATGATCGACATTGTGTTCCAGTTGTTGATTTTCTTCATCCTCACCTTCAAAGTCTCCGCTCTCGAGGGGGATTTCGAAGTCAAGATGCCACTGGCCAGTTCCAATCCCGCCAGCATGGATGAGGTTTTGCCGACAGTGATTCACGTGGGGCTCACCGCCGGAGTGGAACGCAATATTGCAACCATCGAAATCGACGATGGTCTGCAGGCACTGACTTTTACTCAAGCCGACATGTTCCAGCAGTTGACCAACTTCGTGGAAACGGCCGTGGCCCGCGAAGGCGACCCGTCCACAGCTTCGGAAGTCGAAGTCGAATTTGAAATCGATCCGAAATTGCGCTATCGCTACACGGTTGACGCCATCGAGGCAGTCTCCGGCCGCGTCCTGCCCGATGGCACGGTGAAAAAGCTGGTCAGCAAGATCAAGTTTAGACCACCGGTTGAGTAGGGGGATGCGGAAGGCGGAATGCCCGCCACCTTTGATGGTCGCGTTGGTTGGAAATCGGCCTGGTCCCCGCTCGGTCCTGCAACTCCCGCTCTTGCTGGTCCTAGGCTCGGGGGTGAAACTTTTGGTGCACTTTCTTCAAGCGGGACTGTTCCACATGGGTATAGATCTGCGTCGTGGCGATGCTGCTGTGGCCCAGCATCTCTTGAACCTGGCGCAAATCGGCTCCGCCCGCCAGCAGATGCGTGGCAAAGCTGTGCCGCAGCGTGTGGGGGCTGATGCTGACCGAGACATCGGCCAGCAGGGCATACTTTTTGACCAGCTCCCAGATCGCTTCCCGTCGTAATCTCCGGCCGCTGCGCGAGAGAAAGACCCAATCCGTCTCCTCCGAGCGATGTTGGGCCAGGCGTGGGCGAAGGCGGGCGAGGTAGGCTTCGAGCGCCGCAATCGCGGCATCGCCCAGTGGCGTCATTCGCTGCTTGTTGCCCTTGCCCTGGCACTTGCAGAATCGCTCCTTCAAGTGCAGATCCCGAATTCGCAAATTGGAGACTTCGCTGACCCGACATCCGGTCGCATAAATGGTCTCCAGCAAAGCCCGGTCGCGCAGATGCAACGGCTCCAGCCGGCCAGGCGCTTGCAGGAATCGATCAACTGCTTTCGGGGAGAGAACCTCGGGAACCCGTTGCCAGAGTTTCTGGCTGCCCAGGAGTTCGGCCTTGTTCTCCGTGAGGACACCTTCCAGCTGAAGGTACTTGAAGAACATCCGCAGCGCGACAATGTGACGGGCGATCGAAGCCGGGGCCAATTTCAATTTGGCCAGCCAGGCGACGTAGTCCGACAGCTCAGCAATTTTCAATTGAGGAATTGCGCGGCCTTCGAGCCATTGGTCAAAATGGGTCATGTCGCGACCGTAGGCGACCACCGTGTTGTCGGAGAGGTGGCACTCGCTTCGCAAATAGCCTTGATAGGCCTCAAACCAGTGGCTGGCCCGAAGCGGCGGACGCGGTTCACTGCCGCGGGCAGATAATTTCTGGAGTTTGGTCAGCGGCTTCTTTTTCGCCATTGCAGTTCCCGTTCCGAAGGATCGAGCCGGAGAGCTCACCTGCGGGGAACTCATCCAGACCAATTATTCCTTCGGCTGGACGGAGCACGCTCTGGAGAAACAGGCGGGCGAGCAAAGAACCCGGTGCGGCCCGCCGAACGCAGGCGGTACAACCGGAACAGTTTAGCCCTGTTTTCTGGCCACGATGGCCCGGTCAAGGCGGGCAAGGTCTTTCTTGATTTGGCCTTGCGCAAACGCGCCGGTCTCGCGGACCTTTTCCAAACAGCGGGCCGCGAGCATCGGACTGGTCTCGAAAATCAGCCAGCCGCCCGGAGCCAGTCGCTGGGCCGCCTGCTCGATCAACCGGGCTGTCAGCTCGTCTCCCCGCTCTCCCCCGAACAGGGCCGATTCGGGCTCGTATTTGCGTACGTCTTCAGCCAAGGTTCCAACCTCGTTTCGTCCAACGTAGGGAGGATTGCTCACGACCACGTCGGGAACGATTGCCGGGGGAAGGTTCTCCAGCAAATTGGATTGGAGAAACTCGATTCGATCCTCCAGTTTGTGCGCGGTCGCATTTTCGCGAGCGATGGCCAAGGCCGCGGGTGAGATGTCCACTGCAAACAGCCTCGCTGGGGATGCTTGGGAGGCGATGGCCACGGCAACGCAGCCGCTGCCCGTGCCCACATCGACTACCAGCGGATGCGGCCGATTGAGTTGTTTGAGCGCGTCCAGCGTCTCGACCACCAGCAGTTCCGTCTCAGGACGGGGAATCAATACGTCGGGTGTGACGCGGAAGCCGAGCGAATAAAAATCGCGGTGGCCTACGAGGTAGGCAACTGGCTCGCCGGCCGCATGCCGCTTAACCCAATCGCGATAACGGCTCAAATGAGGCTCGGCGGGCACCTCTTCATAGCGGGTGTAAAGCTCGATTCTCCGACAGCCGAGCGCTTCCGCCAGCAGAACTTCGGCTGCGAGCCGAGGCGCGTCACGCCCTTTCTGCTTGAAAAAATCAGTCGTCCAAACAAGCAGACGCTGAATCGTCCAAGGCTGGTCGGCAGTCTGGCTCATCGCGCGCCTCTGGGGAAAAAGGGGGTCGGGGGCAACGTCTTCCGGCGGGGCTTAGTCAAGGGCGCCCATCGATTCGCGGAGCGTCTGCCGATCGTGGTCGAGCAACGCGGTAGTCAGGGAGCTGATGTCTCCTGCGATGACTTGGTCGAGCTGGTAGATCGTGAAGTTGATCCGATGATCGGTGACCCGATTCTCGGGAAAGTTGTAAGTGCGGATTCGCTGGCTGCGGTCTCCCGAGCCGACGAGGCTTTTCCGTTCCTGAGCGCGGGCAGCCGCTTCTTTCTGCTGGTAAAAGTCATAGACCCGCGACTTGAGGACGCGCAGCGCTTTCGCCAGATTCTTGTGCTGGCTTCGCTCTTCGATGCACTTGACCACGATCCCGGTCGGATGATGCAGAATCCGAATCGCCGAGGCCGTCTTGTTGACGTGCTGTCCACCAGCACCGCTGGCCGCCACATACCGCTCGACTTCGTAGTCCTGAGGGTTGAGCTCCACTTCCACGTCTTCCGGTTCGGGGAGTACCGCTACGGTCGCAGCCGAAGTGTGGACGCGTCCCTTGGCCTCCGTGTCGGGGACTCGCTGGACGCGATGGCCGCCGCTCTCGTATTGCAGCTCCCGATAACAGCCGTCTCCCTCAATCGAAGCCGTCGCTTCCTTGAACCCACCCATGTCGCTGGAGCTGATGTCGATCGGCGAGAACTTCCAGCCTCGCCGCTCGCAGTGCCGCTGATACATCTCAAACAAATCACGGGCGAACAAGGCGGCCTCATCGCCACCCGTTCCCGCCCGAATTTCCATCACGCACCGGTCGCGATTGCCATCGTCGCCGCCCACTTCCTCATCGAGAATTTCGTTCCAGAGTTGCTCGCGACGTTCAATCAGCCGCGGCAGTTCGTCAGTCGCCAACTCCCGCTCGTCCGGGTCACTGCTCTTGGCCATTTCCCGAACATCGTTGATGTCCTGAACCAGATGCTTGAAGTCCCGGTATTTGGTCGCCGACTTGGCGAGCGCTCCATGCTCGCGGGCCACGGTGGCAATCTTGTTCGAGTCACTCAAAACGGCCGGGTCAACCAGCTGCGTTTCCAGAAATTCGAAACGATGTAACTTCTCTTCCAGTTTGTCTTTCATCGGGGTGACCAGGGCGAATCAGGGAGCGGGAAAAAAACGAGGCTTGGCCAGATGCCAATTGCCTGCAACAGAAGGTACACAATCCCACCCAGCTAAGATTCGCCGAGTCTCGACGCTCCCGAATTGCCGAGGGGGCCGCGGCGCAGCCAGCTTCGGCTGCAATCACAGCTTGGTCGGTTGGAAGGGAGCAGTAGGCGTTTCATTGGTTGTTCCTGAGACCAACTGAATATAACAAAGTTCGCTTGGAGCGGACAGCTTCCCGCAGGTCGAGCCACAATTATGAGGGCGATCTCGCTGGCAAGGCAAATGGAGCAGCGGACCAGAACGGTTTACTCGCCCTTGTCGATTCTCCGCCTCAAGCGGTCGGCAAGCACGGTGTCCAGCAGCAACTGCAAGGCGTGGTAGACGATCAGCGGGAGCACACTGAACTCGAGGCGAATTGCGGCAACGACGCCAACCATCAAGGTCTTCTGACTCCCTGAGAAGGCGACCGCCGCGGCATCGGCCAACGGCCATCCAAACCGGCGGGCCTGCCAAAGCCCGTACCACCAAGCGGCCAGGTGCAGGACCCCGAGCAGCAGCGTGAGCAGGCCGAATTCCGCCCAGTCCCACGCCCGTTCCTGGTCGAGCATCTTGTTTCCCGATTTGATGCAACCGATCAGCACCACTCCCAACAGGCCGATTTGGGCGAGCACGCTGAGTAAAGTCTTGCGAGTGGTAGCCCACTGGGCGACCGCCGGGATCCCGCGGCTGACTTGAGCCAGTACCAAGGGGACAAGCACCACCAGGATGAGCGTCAAGACAATCTGCAAGGCGAGTTCGCGGGGAACCTGGTTTCCCGTCAGCAGCAGAATCCAGCCCGGGGTGACAAGGAAGCAGGCACTGTTGGTCGCGATCGTCACCAGCATCGAAATGATGTCGTTTCCCCCTGCCCTTCTGGTCCAGACGCTCGCGGACGCCAGCGTACAGGGCGTCGCAGACAGCACGATCAGACCTGCTCCCATCTCACCACCGAGTAACTTCGAAAGCGGCCACGCCACCAGCGGAAAGAGCCCCAAATTGATCAGACTGGCCAGAATCGCGGGACCGGGCCGACGAAGATTGTCCCGCAAATCTCCAAAGCGAAGTGGCCAGCCCATCAGAAACATCGTCAGGGCGACAAGCAAATCGCTCAAACGGGGAACCTCAGGGAGCCAAGCCAACGAGCGAGCCCAGCCGAAACCGACCGCGATCATCAGCCCCAAAGCTAGCAGAAACCAATGTCGGCGAAAGAAATCCATGCAGCGAGGCCCTCTGAACTTGATGACCGGTGTGCAGCGATTCTAGCTCCGAACGCCCGGGGCCCACCATGCCCGCTGCCCAAAGTCGCCACCTAACCGGTCGCTAGCACGGAAGGGCGAGAGAGCTTGGGGGCGACGGACCAAGGGGACGGTGTTCCGCGGCCGGAAAAAAGCGGGTAAACAGCACTTTCTCCGCGGGGAGTTGGTCGCTACTATCCCGCCACGGATTGGTCTGCGCTCCCGCAGCACCTCCCTCGCGAGTTGATCTCATTTGGACAGAATCATGTTGCACTACTGGACTGCCGGCGAATCGCACGGACCTGCCCTGACGGCGATCGTCGATGGCTTTCCGGCGGGATTGGCTATTGATCCGTCCAGAATCAATCAGCATTTGCGACGCCGACAAGGTGGCTATGGCCGCGGCAAGCGGCAACAGCTGGAGACCGATGAAGTAGAAATCACCGCTGGAACCTGGCGCGGTACGACCCTGGGAAGTCCGATCTGTCTGGTCGTCCGCAATCACGATTACAAACTGGAGCGGCTGCAGGAACTGCCTCGTCCTCGCCCCGGGCATGGCGATCTGAGTGGCGCGATCAAATATCTGGGTTCGATTCGTGGTGTTCTCGAGCGTGCCAGCGCGCGGGAAACCGCCGCGCGCGTGGCGGTCGGAGCACTCGCACAGCAACTTCTTGAGTCATTCGGGATTCGAGTGATCGGTTACGTGGTCGAACTGGGAGGTTTGCGGCTGGAACCCAAAGTCTCAAGTTGGGACCAGATGATCGCTGAGCGGGAACAAAGTCTCGTCTACGCCATGGATTCCGGGCGGAATGAAGAAGTCAAGTCATTGATTGACGCGACTGCCGAAGCGGGAGATACCCTCGGCGGGATTGTCGAAGTTCGCGTAGAGGGGGTCCCTTTCGGACTCGGAACCCATGCTCAATGGGACCGCAAACTGGATGGTCGACTTGCTCAGGCCGTGATGGCAATTCAAGCGATCAAGGGCGTGGAGATTGGGTTGGGATTCGAGGCGGCCCGTCGCCCCGGCTCCCAGGTTCACGATCCGATTCAGTTCGACCCCCGGCAGCGTGACAGCAACACTTTGGGATTCATCCGGCCAACCAATCACGCCGGCGGGCTGGAGGCGGGAATGACCAACGGCCAGCCGATCGTGATTCGCGCCGCCAAAAAACCGATCAGCACTCTGCAGCGTCCCCTCGAGTCGATCGAGTTGGACTCGAAGCAACCGCATGTCGCCAGCTACGAACGGAGCGACATTTGCGCGGTGCCTGCGGCGGCCATCATTGTCGAAAACGTGGTTGCGTTTGAAATGGCTCGGGCACTTGTGGAAAAGTTCGGTGGCGACAGCCTCGAAGAGATGCGGGCCCGATTCGATTTGTTTCAGGAGTTAGCTCGCAAGCGTTAGTAGTCACCCCGTTCCTGTTTTATCAACGCCTCACCCAACCAGACACGTTGTAAACTGCATGCGCCGTCTGACTGACAATCAATCCCGACAAGTCTGCCGCTGGGCATTTCTGATGCTCTGCGCGCTGCCGACTTTGGTGGTGATTGTTCTGGCGAGCAGGGTTTGGAAGACCGAAGACTGGGAATTGTTGATCGCCGCCGAACTCAATCTCGATGTCCAAATCGAGCGAGTCGAGAACCCCTTCCCGGGGCGGACCGTCTTGCACGCAGTCCGCGTCCGCCGGGGAGCGGAAGAGATCGGCACTGTTGAACAGGTCGAGTGCAATTGGTTCGGCGACTGGCGCTTGAACCTGGGCGCGACGAAACTCGAGGCGCGCGGTCTGGAGCGACTTCGCTTGAGCCTCAGGGAAATGACCGACCGCCAAGGCGCAGGAGGAACTCGTCGGGCCTGGCATTTGCGCTGTCCGGAGCTGACGCTCAAACGTCCCTTGAATCCGGCTGGAGCAACGTCGATAGATGAACCAGCTGAGGAACTGAAGCTCTGCAATCTGGAACTGCTGTCCAGCCCGGCTGCCGAGGAGACGCGGCAGTTGCTCCGGTTGCAGTTGCCGAGTGCGGCCAAGGGCGGCGACTATCCGATCGAAATGCGGATTCTGCAGGGCATGACGAGCGCGGAGCGGCAAGTTTGGCTGAACGTTTCCAGCCCGACGCCGGTCTGGCTGCTGGCCGGCCTGGGGGGCTTCCCGGAGGGTTGGGACGAAGAGTTGCTGTTTTGTGGTTCACTCGATTACCGTCAGCTCGGTCGGGGCCCGACTTCAGGCAGGCTCGAGGCGGCGGTCTTGAGCAACATTGAATTGGGCTGGCTGAGAGACGTCTGGGGCGTGAATCTCAGCGGTCGCGCCGAAATCCAAATCCCCGCGTTGACTTGGCGCGAGGGCCGAGTGCATCAAGCCGAATTCCAAGTCCAGGCAGCAGATGGGAACTTCAGCCCGCGCTGGCTCGAGGCCTTGGGACGGGTTCCCGGGGTACGCACGTTTGAACTGCCAGAAGGGTTGGCCACTGCCGATGTCATCCCTTTCCGCCTGTTCGCCGCCCGCTTTCTGCTGCAGTTCGGGCGATGCCGAGTGGCGCCAATCAACCAGTCGACCGCGGCCCTTTGCTGGGATGCCGACGATCAACCGCTGCTCGCGATTGAACAGCCGGGCTATGTACAGACCGACTTGGAACTGCTGGCTCGACTCAGCCTCGAGCCAGAGAACCCGGAACTGCTCGCCGACGATCAACTGGTGGAATTGCTCAGGCACTTCCACCTCCCACCCGACTCCCGATCCGCGCGACAGCC
>Ga0315904_10004733_pt1 | contig 19239 bp, 19 predicted proteins | sample LakEriMetagenome_6_FD_203529 | JGI IMG/M metagenome (GOLD analysis project Ga0315904, IMG submission 203529) | Freshwater fungal communities from buoy surface, Lake Erie, Ohio, United States - Buoy 12 MA120 | ecosystem: Environmental > Aquatic > Freshwater > Lake | place: USA: Lake Erie, Ohio...
GTTCGGAAATATCGTGTCGATGAAGGTCTTTGTTCACGCGGGAAAGCCAAACAAAGCTGAAATATCAGGTCAAGCTAATCTCGTGACGACACGCTCTAGAAAAACCCCAGCCATGTCATTCCAACCCAACCTGAGGAACCTGCGTCCTCTCATCGCCCGCCTCGTTCTCATCGCGGGCCTCTGCATCGGCGGATTGTTCTGGGTCCAGTCGAATGCGAATCCGGAATTAAAGGGCACCATCGATGCCGCCTCGCCACCCAATGTGGAACTTAGCGTCGAGGACGGCGAAGATGGCCAGTACTACGCCGAGTATTTGGACCCCACGGCCCGGACCGGAGCCGGGGAGTGGATTCCGATACCCGATTCAACAAACTTCTATAGTCAGGGAAAACACAGGATTTTCATCCAAATCCCCGGTGAACCTACCCCGAAAAGCCGGATACTGCGGATGGTCAGAACCGATAAATTGTTCAAACCCACCATCTTCCCCGCGCACCCCACCGTTTGCCCGGTCGGATACACCCAATGCCCCGCCAAGGCCACTGTCTGCGTCACCAACGTGGCGACGGTTTGCCCGACAGTCGCTGTGGCGACCACCTGCCCGGCCCAGTTGACCAATTGCGCGACAGCCCGCACCCAGTGCCCGGCGGTGGCAACCACCTGCCCGGTCCAAGCGACAGTCTGCACAGCTGCCAAGGCACCCACCGCTTGCGGCGGCGTCATTACTTCATGCCCGGTTCTGGCCACCCAGTGCGCCTCGGTCGTCACCGTCTGTCCTCAACAGCCGACCCAGTGCCCCAAGAACGCGACCCAGTGCCCGGCCGTCCAGACCCAATGTCCTGTGACGCTGCAGACCGTCTGCCCGGCCAGCGTCACCAATTGTCCGAAACTCTCAACCTCCTGTCCGAAGATTCTCACCAAGTGCCCCATGGAGGTCACGCTTTGCGCTACTCCGCTGACATCCTGCCCGCCCGGGCCCACTTCATGTCCGCAGGTGCCGACCGAGTGCCCGGCAAAGACCACCGTCTGCCCGACCACGCCCACCCAGTGCCCGGCACAATTGACGCAATGCCCGGCCAAGACCACGACCTGCCCGATCGTCCCCACCAGCTGCCCGGGAACCACCTCTCCCACGAACTGCCCACGCATCGCCACCCAATGCCCGCAGAAATTCACGATTTGCCCTGCAGGTGCCAACTCAACCGTGTGCTCGTCCACACCCACTTCATGCACCAACGTGGCGACTGTATGCCCGACGGTTAACGTGCCCACCACCTGCCCGACCGTCCGCACCCAATGCCCGGCACAGGTGACTTTCTGCCTTGCCGAGCCGACCCACTGCCCGATCAGCTCGACCATATGTCCGCAGATCAACGAGCCGACCAAGTGCCCGACCGCGTCCACCGTCTGCCCGCAGAATCTGACGCAGTGCCCGCAAAAGCACACCGCCTGTCCCAACATCCCGACCGCTTGCCCGACAGGCCCGGTTTGCCCCGAGCCCACCACAGCTCCAGGCACCATTACCTCATGCATCGGTGTCGCCACGCAGTGCCCGGTCCAGCAGACCCAATGCCCGGCCCAGGATACCCAATGCCCGCAGGTATCCACCGTCTGTCCGTTCCTGCCATCGATTTGTCCGGCACCCACGATGTGTCCGATGGTCCCCACTGAGTGCCCGCAACAGGCCACCCAGTGTCCGCGTGCGGAAACGCAGTGCCCGGTTGTCCAAACCATCTGTCCGACTCAAGCCACTTCCTGCCCACGCAACCAAACCCAGTGCCCGAAGATCACCACGGTTTGTCCGAGTGCCCCTACCCAGTGCCCGGTCAACCAAACTACTTGCCCGGCCGTTCCCACCCAGTGCCCACTTGAGCCGACGGTTTGCACCGCCGCGGCCAATGCCACCAACTGCAGCGGGCATTCGACCGTCTGTCCGGTGTCCACCGGCCCCACCACTTGCCCGATCCAGCAGACCCAATGCCCGGAGGAAAACACCTTCTGCCCGCAGGCCACAACCCGCTGCCCCAGCGAACCCACCGTTTGCCCGGTGACGCCGGTCTCCACCCAGTGCCCGGACAAAGCGACCGAATGCCCGGTCGTTCAGACCCACTGCCCGCAAAGCTCCACCAAATGCCCCGAGCAGTCCACCACCTGCCCGATTGTCACGACGCAATGCCCGCAGGGAACCACCTATTGCCCGACTGCACCCACGGCATGCCCGAAAGTGCCCACCGAATGCCCGGCTGGCGAGGCCACGGTGTGCCCGACTGCTCCGGTTGCCACCCAGTGCCCGATCAAGCAAACGGAGTGTCCGTCTGATCCCGCCAACGATTGCGGGCCCACTTACCGTCCGCAGCTGCCCACCGAGTGCCCGCAGAAATCCACCGAGTGCCCGCGCACCGTGACCACCTGCCCGGCTCTGATCACGGAGTGCGTCCGGCAACCTACCCAGTGCCCGGATCCCACCACGACAACCCAATGCCCGGACCCGACGGGAGCCGCCACGATTTGCCCGTCTTCTCCGACACAGTGTCCGCAGGGGGCTACCGAATGCCCGCAGTTGCAAACGCATTGCCCGGTGAACCTCACGCAGTGCCCGGTCGCCCAAACCCGCTGCCCGGTCACCCCAACGGTCTGCCCGCTTGAACCGACACCCACCCAGTGCCCGACCAAGGACACCGAGTGCCCGCAGAAGACGACGGTCTGCCCGATCCTTCAAACATCCTGCCCGCAGTTGACCACCATCTGTAGCGCCGCAGCCGGAGAGGTGACCTTCTGCCCGCAGGTTCCCACCCAGTGCCCGCAGCAGCAGACCGCTTGCCCGGCCACACCCACCAAGTGCCCGCAAAGCACGACCGAATGCCCGACGATTGCCACTTTCTGCCCGGCCCAAACCACCCAGTGCCCGATCGACCAAACAGTCTGCCCGGCCGGTGGAACTCCCACCACCTGCCCGAACAACGTGCCGACCGCCTGCCCGGTAAGCCCGACCAAATGCCCGGCGGAACCCACCCGCTGCCCGGCGCAACCGACACCCACCCAGTGTCCGGTTGAGTCCACCGTCTGCCCGACCGGCACCGTGACCGCCTGCCCGGCCACCATCACTGAATGCCCGAGCGCTCCGGTTGCCACCCAGTGCCCGAAGATCACCACCTCCTGCCCGGCCACCACCACCACGTGTCCGACGCAGACCACCCTCTGCCCGTCAGCGACCACTTTCTGCCCGCAGGTGCCCACGCATTGCCCGCAATCCACCACCAACTGCCCGCAAAGCCCCACCAACTGCCCGCAATCCACCACCAATTGCCCGCAGAAAGAGACCGAATGCCCGCAATCCACCACGCATTGTCCGCCATTCGCCACGAATTGCCCCTCGGTTTCCACCTCGTGCCCAAGCGTCACGACCCAGTGCCCGACCGAGCAAACGACCTGCCCGACCGTGCAGACCTCCTGTCCGACGCAGCAGACATCCTGCCCGGCCGTGCAAACCGAATGCCCGCGCCTGACCACCGAGTGCCCGCGCCTCGTGACGGAGTGCATCCAGCAAGCGACCCAGTGCTCGACTGTATCGACCCAATGCTCGACAGTCCCGACCCAGTGCCCAGGGCCGGCCGGTGGAGCCACCTTCTGCCCGGCAGTCACGACCCAATGCCCGCAGTCGGCCACCGTTTGCCCGGTGGGACAGACCCAATGCCCGGTGGCACAAACCCAGTGTCCGGTCCAGCAAACGACCTGCCCGACAGGAGTGACCACCTGCCCGGTGAAGGCCACTTCCTGCCCGGTCCAGCAAACGACCTGTCCGTCCCAGACCACCGCCTGCCCGGCGCAGCCGACCACCTGCCCGACCGGCACGACCACGTGTCCGACCGGACAGACCACCTGCCCGACGCAGCAAACGGCTTGTCCGGTGGTGCAGACCCAATGCCCCAACGACGTCACCACCTGCGTGATCCAGCAAACAATCTGCCTCCTTGAGCCGACGGTTTGCCCGGTCGAGCAAACCCACTGCCCGATTCTGGTCACGGTCTGCCCGCCACAGGTTCCCACGCAATGCCCTCAGGAACAAACGGTATGTCCCGAGCAGACCACCCGCTGCCCCGCCAATGCGCCGGGTTGTGAACCAACCATGGTGCCTGGAACCGTAACCCAGTGCAACGCGGAGCCTACCCAGTGCCCGGATGCCGCCAACCCGACCCAGTGCCCCAGCGGTCCGGCCGACGCCACGGTCTGTCCCATCCAACCGACACAGTGCCCGAAGCAGGCCACCGTCTGCCCGGCTGAGGAAACCACGATCTGTCCGGTTACCGCTGACTGTGGGCCCACCCACTTCCCGCAGGTGCCCACCCAATGTCCGGTCCAGACCACCACCTGCCCGTTCGACCCGGCGACCTGCGGTGGTGGCCCCACCAGCACCCCCGACACGCCCACCCAGTGTGTCACACAGCCCACCGTCTGCCCGCCCGTGCAGACCCAATGCCCGATGGCGGAAACGACCTGCCCGGTCCGCACGACGATATGCCCCACCAACACCACCTGCGGACCGACTCTCCGTCCAGGCACCGTCACCCAGTGCGGCACATCGGTCCCGACGCAGTGCCCGACCGTTTCCACCGTCTGCCCGCACATGTCCACCGCCTGTCCGGATGCGACCGGACAGTGTCCCTGAACGGCGGAATGCCGGATGACACTCCCCGCCATCCAGGAGATAACTACTCTTGCGATGGCGGCGGCTCGATCGGCCGGGCCAGGCTTGGCGGTATCCCTGGCAGGGGTTCGGGAGCTGCCGGGTTCGCAGTTCCCACACCCGGCACTTTCACTGTGGGGTCCTTGCGGGAGTGGTAAACCTTGCAGTTCGCGCACCAGTAATATTCCGCCGGGTCCAGACCTTCCGGCAGCGCGGGGATTGCAGCGGAAGGAATAGCAGCCGCCGGTGCGGCACCGGCTTGGGGAGCGCCACCCGGCTGGCGTTTGTGGTAAGCTTTGCATTGCTCGCACCAATAATGCTCGTCCGGTGATAGCCCTGCCGGCAGCGCGGGAGTTGCCGCCGGGAGCGCTTGTTTCTCACCGGAACTCCGCAAGCCCGCCAAGGCCTCCTGCGCCGCCTTCGAGTAATAGGGCGAACCCGGCGCCGCATGAACTTCCTCGGCACGCGGATAGGAAACCACCGCCGCCGCCAAAACGCACGTCACCGCACCCGGTAAGATCCATGCTTTCGGATCGAATGCGGAACCGGAATTTTGCGGTGTTTTGGACATGGCTTCTATGGTTATTTGATATCACGAGCGAGCAAGCGGTCGATCAAGCCGAAGGCTTGGTTGAACAGCGCCTTCTGCGTTTCATCCGGCACGACTTTCTCGGAGATGCCCATCGCCTGATCGCTGAAGCGCTCCGCACCGGCAACGATCATCAAGCGCCGCCCGCCGTCGTCGATCACGACTTCTCCGGACGGCCATGCCTTGCGGATTTCCTCCCGCGATTCGTTTTTGGCGATGCCAGCCCGCTCGATGCCGGCCAGTGCTTCCTCGACAGGCACGGTCGAGGCGAACATCAGCAACAGCGGATCTTCCGGACGCCGGGGAATCTTTGCAAATTCATCCAACTGCCCGAGATCGGCGGGTTTTCTCACGATGAGTGCATTGGCGACCTTTGTCCGGTCCGAGGTCCTGAGATGCGCATACAGGCCGTTGGCGTTGTCCGTTCCTAACAGATGGAACCCCGTGAACGCTCCGGTCCGCATCACCCACTGGATGAAAACCTCGTAGCGTTCGTTGTAGGGCTCCTCGCTGACGAAATCCCTCAGGTTGTGTCCGGGGTCTGCCGGCCGGGCAGCGAAAACCACCCAGTCGCCGGCTTGTTGCGGCGTCGGGAACACCGTCCGCCGGCGCTCGATCACGCCACAGGCCAGCCATGCGGATCCCAGTGCGGCGACCAGCCAGGTAAGCGTGAGCAGCCAGGTTCGCGGCTCGCGCCGCCACCACAGGAAGGCGGACACTCCCGCCAGCAGGACTACCAGCGCCATCCTGCGCGCCATCGACGGCAGCACTCCGTCCTTGTGGTTCAGCCAGCCGAGCGTGTTGAGCAGGTATTCCTGCTTGCCTGGATAGAAGATTTCGAAATTCGAAAACACCGTGCTGTCCCCCCACGCCGCCACGCGGCCGTTGCCATAGCGCGCCGCCGCCGCCACGCAGAAGGTGCCGTGCTTCATCTTCGGATCGTCGTGCGGCGGCGGATAGAAGTTATTCACCGAATAGATCGCCCGCACCGACTTGGAATGCCCCACCTGATAGACGGGGCGTGTCCACAGCGAGGTCGGCCGGATGGAGGCGGGGCCGCGCAGCTTGAAAAACGACATGCCGTGCCAGAACGCGGACCCCGGATAAGGCGCGTCGATGATCTGGTGGAAATCCTCGTCCAGATCGAACAGCACGTCGTCCCGGAACTGGAAGCCGAACGGTTCGCAGACCTGATTGAGATGGGTGGCGGAGCCGAACACGTTGGTGTGGTCGCCGATCAGCAGCAGGCCACCGCCAGCCCTCACGAACTCCCGCACCAGGTCGAGCTCGGCCTTGCTGAACGCATTGTCCGGATCGTAAACCATCAGAACACTCGCACCCTCCAGATCCTTGGCGGTCAGCGGACCTTTGGCCTCCTCGACCGGGATGAACCTTTCGAACAAGCGGCGGAGCATCCCGTAATTGTAGCCGGATTCCGCGCCATACCATTCGCGGTCATAGGGCCGGTCACAGCGCGACCACTGGGTGTGGTGGGTGCTGATCACCAGTTTCCCTTGTTTCGGAGTACCCGCCGGCTGCCAGAAAACGGCCAATGACAGACCTAACAGAATTGGGATTCCCGCCCAACGGACCATTGGCGGCAGCGGCATCCGTGCGGCAGCGGGCACCGGCGAGGGCAGTTGGCGCCCGATCAGCACGCCCGCCGCTAACAGAAACGGCAGATGCAGTAAAATACCCGCTGCCTCGTCCATGAAGGGCCGCCAGGGCAGCTCCTCGCTTTCATAACCGACAAATTCAAACAGGCTGTTGGCCAGCAGGATCAATACGCCCATGCGCACGACCGCCGCCAGCAGGAGGATTCCGGCGAGCAGGGCCAGTCTGCGGAAAATTTCCCGAATCGTATTTCCCGACCACAACAGCCAGACCATCGCCAACGCGAGAAAAACCACCGGGACTTTGAGAGCCATGCCATCGATCGATGCGGCAAAGTTCAGTGGCCCCGCCATCGTCGAGAGGTGGACGTCGCCCGCATGGCTTGAAGCGGGCAGGCCGGTCAGTTTGAGCAAACCGTTCACCAACTGCGCGAAGACCGGGATGCCGTCCTTCCAGCGCATGGCCGCGTAATCGCAGGCGGTTACCGCGGCCCAGCCGATCGCGGCCGCGCTGATCTGAAGCAGCAGCAGGTTTCCCATCAGCGGAGCAAAGCCGCTCTTCCGCATCACCCGCAGGTCCGCCGCCGCGCCCGCGAGCCACAGCACTGCGGCAATCCACGGCCACTGCAGCAACAGCGCCAGCGCGAAGGTCTTGAAGAGGATGGAGAGAAAAGTCATCGCGAGAGGGAATCCAACAGGTTTTTAAGGAACGTGGTATTGGCCGGATCGTGGTTCTTATGCCCCTCCACATTGCGGTTTTGAAGAAACTCCGAGTCGGAGATCAGCACCAGCCCGCCCTTGCCCACCGGTATCGAAACCATCAGCGGCCAATCCGCCGAGCCGCACAGCACCTGGGCATTCGCGGGAATTTTTGCAATGCCCCATGCGCTCATGAACGAGACGCGCTGGCCGAAGGCGGTGAGATCGAAGAATCGGCCGAGCGGGGTGCCGCCGATGCGGCAGCCGAGCGGCTCTAACAATTCCTTGCTACCGCCGGCATCCAGATATCCGCAGCCCAGGATCACCCGGCCTCCGCGCTCCATGAAGCGCATCAACTCGCGCCGCTCGCCACCCGTCACCGGCCGCCGCGGCGCGTTCAGAATGACATAGCGCGCCTTTTCGAGAATCTCCGGATTCCACTCGTTCAAGACGACGGGCAGTTTGCCATGGCGCAACAGGTTGATGCCCACGCCGTGCAGTCCCTCATCCATGGCCGAGTGTTTCGAGGCGTTGGGATGATGTGAGAAATCGATGATCGCCAGATGCTCGCGAGCGAAGGCCTCGTCATAATCCGGCAAACCGCCATTCCCGTGGATCGCGAGGGACGTGAGTGCCATCGCGCAAAGCGGAGCCGCCGCGACCGGCCGCGCGCGCCAAACAAACGTCATCCCTAACAAGCCGGCCAACAACGCGGCGGCAAGCCCGCGCCCCAGACCCGTCGTGTAATACGACCAGCTGTTGGATTCGCCCAGCCAGCCAAGGCTGGCACGGAGGATTTCGTATGAGCGCGTGAGGTTGTTGTTGAAAAAACTGGAGGTGTCTCCGAACACCAGCACGCGGCCCTTCCCATAGCGCTCGCCTGCCACCAGCACCAGATCGCCGAGACGCTCGCTGGCCTGGTATTTGAAATCGCCGAGATAACCGCGGTCGCCCTCCTCCTTTTCGAGCCCCCAGTCCGAATAACCGAAACGTCCGAGCACCAGAGGTTGTGCGGGCACGCCGAGTTCGAGCGACGCGCCCACCAGGATGCCGGGGCGGTTTTCCGCATCGTCGCGCAGTGTCGAGAACGGCGTCCCTTGCGGAAAGCGGTAGGAGTGAAACCAGCCCTGCGGAAAAAACTGCGCCGAGTCGTTGTTGAAGGAGATGTGTGTCGGCGCAAGCAGTTCATTGAGATGATTGCGGCCGTTCTTGATGAACGTGTGATCACCCATGATCCACAGGCGTCCGCCCTTCGCCACGAAGTCCCACAGCCGCTTGCGCGCTTCCTCGCCGATGTCCTGATCGAGATTGGTTAGAACCACGGTTTGCGACGGATCAAGCGCGGCCGGGATGTCTTTCACCACCGTGGTCCTGGCACCGAAGAGCCGCGCGTATTCCGGCAACATGCCGAACATGCCGCCTGACGATTCACCAAAGCGCACATAATCCGGTTTAGTGAAACTCACCACGCCGCGTTCGACGAAAACCAAGTCCGTTGGCGCGGGTCTCCGCCATGCGGTCGGCGGCACCACCACCAATACCAACATGGCCGCCACCGCGAACAGCACGATCCGCTCTTTTCCGAAACGAAGCTGCTCCTTCAAGCCCGGCCAGCCCGGAGCCGCATCACCGGCATCTTTCGCGGCGCGTCCGAAATGCAGCAGCACGAACGCCGCGAGATGCGCCAGGAACAAAAACGCGGGAAACACAATCACGGCCAGCCCCTTGATCTGCTTCCAGAGTTCCGGGAAACGAAACGCGTCACGGAACTTCAGCGACCACGAAAAACTCGCGGCGAAATCCGCCTGGCCGACAAGCAGCGCGGCGGACAGCGCGTTGAGAAGCAGCGCGACTAACAGAAATCCCGCCGTCCGCGCGAAGGCCACCTTGGAGCGGTCCCATGCGAAGACCGAGAGGCACGTGAACAGGAGCAGGCTGCCAATGTTCTGATAGGAGGGCCCCAGATGCAGGGTCTGCCCCGCCATCGTTTGCGAGATCCGGTTGCCCGCCGCAGTCATCGTTTCCAATAGCGGATGACCCAACGGCGAACCCAGCAGATAGAGATGGATGAAGGCGTAGGCCGCCACACCGATGCGCAATGCCAGGGGGACCGGAGCCATCACCGACCATATCGCCAGATGGACCAGCAGGAACATCGCCGTTTCCGCCACTTCCGGCATCGGCAGCAGAGCGCGAGCCGCCACCGCAATTCCCAGCAATACTGCCAGCCACCCGGCTTGCCGGGACGGCTTCAAACAAAGCGGCAAGGCAAGCAGTCCGTATATCAAACCAAGCCGCAACGCCGGCGGCAGATAGCCGGCGAGATCAAAAAGAGGTCCGAGTGGCAACAGATACAGGATAACGGACATGGGGTTTTGACCGGCCTCATCCGGTCGTTCGGAAGGCTTCCGCTTTCCCCATGGGATGGCAAGCCAAAGAACGGCGGGTCAATCGCCGAGCTTGCCCTTCCGCAGCCGGTTCACCCAGCGGGCGACATCGCGGAAAACGAGTTCCCGTTTTTCATCATACATCAGCAGATGGTAGGTCTCGGGGTAGTTGCGGTAAGTCACCGAGGTGCTCTCCGGAATGCGGGCGACGAAACCCCGCAGGTCCGAGTCGTTGTTGAAGTAGTCGCGGTCCGCATGCAGCACCAGCACCGGGTTCTTGAAGGTTGCCGCGCAGTCATTCATGCCATCAATCAACCGGCCCAGCGTGCCGATCAGCCGCAGTGTGTGCTGTTCGATGTGATAGGGATTTTTTTTCACCTGCTCGCCGTGTTTCGACTTCCGTGTCATCTGGACGTCCTGGCCGCCACTGAGCGCATCCAGCGAAACCCGCGCCAGCGGCAGGGTGGTCGCCGCGACCTGTACCAGCGCCGGCGTCCAGGCGGGAATGTCATCGCGGAAACGCACGATCGGCGAGGAAAGCACCAGCCCGTCGCAGGGTGGCGGACCGGCCGGAGCTTCGTGCATCGCATGCACAGCGATCAGCGCGCCCATGCTCTCGCCGAACCACACGACTTTGGCTCCCGGATGGCGCTCGCGCACGAGTTGGGTGAAGGCGAACAAATCGTTGTACCAGTCGTTGGGATTGCCGATGTCGCCGCGCCGCTGGTAAATGGGATCGCTGCCCTGCCCGCGCAGTTCATAGGCATACACGCCGGTCTTCGGCTGGTGGGCCAGCAGGTAGTTGCCGAGGTTGGTGTAGTCGAGCGAGGCCCCGCAAAAACCGTGGATGCCGATCACGACCACATCCGGCTCATGATCCGGCGAGATCCATTTGCGATAGCCGAAGGTTTCGCCCTTCGCGCCCGCGGCGTTCGGATTTTGAACCATCGTCACCGCCGGTCCACAAGCCGACGCGCCCAGCGCCCAGACCGCGGCAAGCGCAAACAACCGCCATGGAATGGATGGGATCACGCTGCAAATTATCCCGAAACCGCCCTAGGGCGCAATGCCCGATGCGGGAAGTCACCTTCGGATGGCAAGGAGCCGGCCCTCAGTCGAGCTTCGGCTTGCCAACACGGCGCACCGCGCCGAAACGCTTCTGGAACTTGTCGATCCGGCCCTCGGTATCCACAAACTGTTTCTGTCCGGTGAAGAACGGATGGGAATCGGAGGTGATGCCGATGGAGATCACGCTGTGCTCCACGCCGTCGATGACTTCCTTCTTGTCGGAGGATTTCGTTGAACGGGAAACGAAGCGCGCGCCGGTGGTCATGTCCACAAAGACGACCGGATTGTATTTGGGATGAAGATCCTTTTTCATGGGAGTAAATGCTGCCCGACCACGTTTCCGACGCGGCGGGGCGGCGAGACTGTCGAAAAAAACATGCCTGTCAAGCTGGCAGCCAAGACTCCGTTCAAAATATTTTTAAAAATTTAAACTTAAGTATTGTAAATATTTTGACATCGTTTTGGATATTCGCCCATTTTTTGGGTCGCTTTTATCGCAAGGGCGTGTAGGATGGCATCGTTATGGCAATCACCACGAAACGTACCCGGTTCTCACGCCGCCTTCCTGACCATGTCACCGATGAGCTCGTGAATGTTCTTTCTGAGAAAAAAGTGTTCGGCTTCAACGACCTGTTCGAGCGGGTTTTTGCAAATCTCAAGCTTCGAAATGCGGTGAGCGGCGGAGAAGAGATGCTGCGTCTCCGGGCATACGAAAAACTTCAGAATTTAGTGACCCGCGGCCTGGTGGAAAAACTCGGCAAGGAATACAAGGGCACCTCGCGGGTGCATGAAGCATCCAGCGCCTATGCGGCAGCCCAAGAGGCCGCGGCACAGGACTGAATCCATCATCACATGGTTTCTACAAAACCCGCTCCCGCACAGGGCGCGGGTTTTTTCTTTCCCGGACGCGTTGCTTGCGGAAAACTCCGCCCGCCCGCGCGGCAAGTCCCGTCATGCCTGATCAATACCTTCCCGTTCTTTTCCAGATCATCATCGCCACCGGTTTCGCGGCCACGGTTCTTGCCGCCAGTGTGATTTTCGGCCGCTCCGCCAGGCGCAACGCGACCAAGGACAGCGCCTATGAATGCGGAATGGTTGCCGTGGGCGAGGGCGCGCCGCGTTTCTCGGTGAAGTTCTATTTGGTGGCGATGCTGTTCGTGCTTTTCGACATCGAGGTCGTCTTCATGTATCCGTGGGCGGTGCAGTTCCGCGATTTGATTGCGGATGGCCCGGTGGCACTCGCGAGCATGGCGGGCTTTGCCGGTGTGCTGGTGGTCGCCTATGTTTACGCTCTCAAAAAAGGAGCGCTGAACTGGAAAGCCTGAGCGCCAACGAGCGTCAGCGGCGGCGGGATTCTTCTTCGATGAAAATTTCCGCCAGCCGGAAACAACGACGGGTGAGTTCCCGGGCATCGTTGTCGCCGATCAAGGCAACACCCTCTTCGCTCACTTCGGCCAGGTAGATCTTGAGCGCGAGTTTGGCGACTTTTTCCGGATCGGCCTTGGAACGAGAGGGCGGGGGGGTCTGAGCGACTTCGCCCTCCGCAGTCTGCGCGGCATCGCCAGCCGGGTGTTTATGGCCGCCTTTGCCTTTTTTCCGCCGGCGCTTGCGCTTGGATCCCTCCTGCGGCGGGGCGTCTCCCACACTGGCGGGTTCGGGTTCCGGCCATTCTGCGGGCTTTGGTTCCCCGGCAGGGGCTTCGGTCGGTGGAAAAACCGGAAACGAGGGTGCGGCGGCCTTTTTCCCGGCTTTTTTCTGCGGCTTGCCAGATTTCTTGGGACGCGGGTTTGAAATCTGGCTGAGGCGCGATGTTTCTTCGCTGGAAGCATCGGCGGATTCTGTGGAGCGTGGCTCGGACTCGTTCATGGGCGGACAGAGGAAGGCCGCGAAACCCGCCGCCGTCGAGCAAATTGCCCGGATTCCGGCTTATGGAAAAAATAGCGATTTTTTTTTAAACCCGTGGCACAGAGCTTACATTTTCCCGTTGAGACCGGCGCAACGGTCAGCGTTATTCGCGAAAACCTGATTGACGATTCGCCGGATCCTGAGATTTTTACAAACGCAATCATCCAACAAAAAAACCTCGCATCCTACAAACCCCCTCCCAATCCATGAAATCCAAAAATCGATCCCTATTGTTGTCGGCGTGCGCCGCATCGGTCCTGATCGCTTCCGGCACACAACGACTTGAAGCAGTAACGTATGCCGGTAATGCCCGTACCGGGTTTGGCGGTCCGGTCGGCAATGGCTCGTTGACCATCACAGATAACGGAACCACTTTAAATTTCACTTACACCCGCGGGACTGGAGACTTCAACGACTTTCTGGTGCTCTATTTCGACACGACCGCCGGTGGAGCCGCCAACCTTCCGACATCGGGTGATATTGGCAGTCCCTTCGACGGACGACGGGCAGTCGTTAACGAATTCGGGTCCGGTCTAACATTTCCCGCGCCATTCACATCGAACTTCGCCTTCGCACTGAAAGCAAACGGATCCACTTCCAATCATCTGTTCACGACGCCGTCCGGGGCCAACGCCAACACCCTGGGTTTTGTAAACACGTATACCGTTGGAAACTTTGGCTCAAACAATGCCGCTAGTTACACATGGAGCATGCCCGTTTCCGATTTGGGCCTTACTCCAAATTCGGGAGCAACCTTCCAATTCGTGACGAGTTACCTTAACCCGAACAGCGGTGGCGGATTCGATGCGAGTTTCCGTTCCAACGAGGCATTTGGTTATGACCCGGGTGCAAGTAACATCGGGTTCACCAATTACAGCGTCCCAGGCACCCTCTCCTACACCATTATTCCCGAGCCCACTGCGGCACTCTTGGGCGGTCTCGGCGCGCTTGTCCTGCTGCGCCGCCGGCGCAACTGACCGGCGTCCGAAACTTCCAAAACAAACCCGGGCGAGGATATTCGTCCGGGTTTTTTGTTTCCGCTTCTATCCGATCATCCCGCGGAAGAGCGTTTCGAGCTTCACGATGTCGGCCGCGAAACCGCGGATGCCCTGGGCGGTTTTCTCGGTGGCCATGGCATCCTCGTTGAGGGCGTAGCGGAAGGATTTCTCGTCGAGAGTGATCTTGGGCTCGTTGCTGGCTGCGGCATCCGAGGCGGAGAGCCGGGCGGGAGCGGGCTCGCCGGATGCCTGCAACTCACCAAGCAGGGCGGGGCTGATGGTGAGCAGATCACAACCGGCGAGCGCGAGAATCTCGCCCTTGTTGCGGAAGGAGGCGCCCATCACCTCGGTGGAGTAGCCGTGTTTTTTGTAGTAGTTGTAAATCCGGCGGACGGATAGCACGCCGGGGTCTTCCTCGGCTGAAAAATCACGACCGGTCGCAGCCTTGTGCCAGTCGAGTATGCGGCCGACGAAGGGCGAGATGAGCCGGACGCCAGCTTCGGCGCAAGCGACGGCTTGGGCATGGGAAAACAACAGCGTGAGATTGCAGCGGATGCCTTCCTTTTCGAGAACTTCCGCGGCCTTGATGCCCTCCCATGTCGAGGCGATTTTGATGAGAATGCGTTCGCGCGGCTGGTCCTCCTTTTCATAGGCGGCTATCAATTGCCGGGCCTTGGCAAGCGTGCCCGCCACATCAAATGACAGCCTTGCATCCACTTCGGTGGAAACGCGGCCCGGAACGATCTTGAGAATTTCCAAACCGAAGAGCACCAGTATGCGGTCCATCGCGGTCCCAAGCAGGATTTCACCGCCTGCGCCGCCGGCCTTTGCATCGGTGATTGCCTGGTCAAGCAGGTGCCGGTATTCGGGCTTCGCGGCCGCTTGGAGAATGAGCGAGGGATTGGTGGTGGCGTCCTGCGGTTGGTATGCCTTCATCGATTCGAAGTCGCCGGTATCGGCAACGACGGTGGTCACTTGGCGGAGTTGTTCGAGCTGGTTCACGGTCACTGCTTGCGCATTTCCTCCTCAAGGCGTTCGGCGAGCCATTGTTTCATCATCGACTGGTAGTTGAGGAAACGCGAGCGGGCGATGCGCTTGATGCGCGAGAGCATGCGCGGATCGAAGCGCAGCGTGATGGTGGTGGATTCGCGGGCGTCCACTTCATGGACGGATGCGGCCAACAGGCGGCCGTCCAGTTCGTGCTCCTCCCAGAAGCGGGCTTCCGCCGCCTCGTCTTCAAATTCTGGAATCTCGGCCCAGCGGGCAATGGCTTTCATGATGGAATAAACTAGTGGGTTTCAGCGGAATTCAGCGTATTTGCGGTCGTAGAATTTTCTCTCGCCATCCGACATGTCGCGTGCGGCCACCACGCGGGTGGTTTTGCCGTCGGTGCAGAAGGCGAAAAACAGGTATCGGTCCGCCACCGTCCGGCCGAGCGCGTAAAACCGGGTGGCTCCGTCGCCGCGCTCGCTGTCCGGCAGAAACCGCACCACGAACGGGTCCTCGAAGGCTTCCTCCAACTCGCGCGGCTTGATGCTGCGGAGGTCGAACTGCACGTCGATCAAGTCCAGATCCATGCGCGGAGTGTGCGAAGGAACCGGCAAAGTGCAATACCGCGTTTCGAGGCGGGGATTTTCTGTTGACGCCACAGGGAGCATCAGACAGAACCGCGCACGCGCCGCTGCGGATAATTTTTTAAAATACCCATGAAATCATTTGTCAAACTCACTGCCTTGGCACTTCTCCCCCTGGTTCTCAACAGCTGCGGCAGCGGCAAAGGCGGGGGTGACGACACGACCACGACACGCCCTAAAACCCTTGACGGCCTTGTCCTCACTCTCGACACCAACGTGCGCTTCGAGCTGATCCGGAACATTGGCACACCCGGTGCCATCCAGAACGGAGATGTCGAAGTTGGCACTTTCTTCTACTCGCTCGGCGGCGTGCAGTTGCGGCAATACCCGAACCAGGGTGGCGACAATTCGGACACCCGTTACCCGGACTCCATCAGCAACGCCTCCTATACTTATCAGGCGATCAATGAAACCTCGGGACTACTCACCCTCTCCGGTATCGGGGTCAATGACCTTAACACCTCCGGCGGCTTCAACGCGAACAACGGCTCGTTAACCTACCTGTTCAACTCCGATTCCCTCGGCACCATCATCAACCAGGTAGAGATCGACCTGACATTCACCAGCAACGGTCAGACTGTGGTTACCGGTGTGACCACCGTCCGGATACCGGGAACTTTAGCTCCGCAATACGATGTCATCCGCATCCCGACCACCATCAGGCTCGCCAGCGGCGGCCTGGTTCCCATCAACTACAATCCGGTTGTCGATCCGCTCCGGCCCAGCCGCATCGTTCCCGAGTCCCTGAACAATCTGCGGTTTCAATTCACCAACGGCATTCCTGATCCCAACTTTGACTTCACGATTGATTTTGTCAGCGAGTCGGTCCAGACCATTGACCGTGTGCCAGTGGAACTCGGACAAGGCTTCCTGCGGGTGGCAGGCTCTCCCGTTGTGAACGCCATCGACTACACGTGGACGCGCATCGGAGGCACCGACAGCGCAACCCTGGTCATCAGCAATTCCAACCAAACTTTCGACGGCACCTACCGTGTGGATTTCAAAGGCCGGGACAACGGCAATTACTTCGGCACCGTGGATGGAAACACACCCGACGCGGCGGAAGTCACCGGCAAGTTCTTCATTCCCGGTATTCCATGAGATGCCGGACGATGGCACGGATGTGATGGCCATGAGCCGGTTGCGGAAGATGTGGCTTCCGACCGGCAAACGCGTTCTCGGTCTGGCGGCGGCCGCATGCGGAATGCTGTTGCTCGCATCCTGCGTGGAATCAAAAATGCGCGGCAGGCTGCATGAGAATGCCGGTGTCCAGCGTGATGATTTCGAGGACCTGTTTGCAAAAACCGCTGACACACAACAAACCCCGATCGGCTGGCGCGAGGCTTATCGCAGGATGTGCAAGGACAACCTGTCCCTGCGCCAGTCGGAAACACAGCTCGAACAGTCCAAACGCATCAAACGCGACCAGTGGATGACACTGGCTCCCAGAATTGCCGCCTTCGCCAGTCTCGGCGACAGTATTTCCGCCCTCACCAATCTGGGCGGCAGCGACATCAACGCGGAAGTGGTGACGAGCCTCAACATCCCGAATCCCTTCCAGTTTTACGCATCACTCTACTCCGCCGCCCTGCAGCGGCAGAATGCGGAGTGGTCTCATGAACTCGACAAGCGCAGAGCCTACATCGAACTGCATTCGCTGTTCATGGAGCAAAAGCAACTTGATGAGTCCGAGGCCCAGCTTAAAAACAGCATGGCGAATGACAACTTGGTGGAATCCGAGGATCTCACACGCGCGGTCGCGGCATTGCGCACCGAGGCACGGAACTACGATCGCATGCGCTCCATCCTCCGCATTCGCGCCAATCAACTCCTCAACACACCCGGCGCGAATTGGAAGTTGAAGGGAGAGCCCCCGGCCATCAGCTACAAGGACCGGCTCGGCAAGATGGAGATCGGCGAGGATTTCGGCAAACTCGCCCTGAATCTGCAGGCCATTCAAATCGAAGGAGCGCTGCTACGCTGCCAGCAGGTCAAATTCCAACAATGGCCGGCGGTGAACTTCGGCTTCAGCGGTCCACCCCTGTATTCGAACAACGGCCAGTCCACCGACTTCTCCAGTGACAACCTTTGGTTTTTCTCCGGTGCTTACAAAACGGTCGATCTGAACGATCCGATCGGTAGAACCAGCATCAGCCAGGCGGAAAACCGCCTGCAATACACTCGCGAGCAACTGCGGATGAGGGTCGAAAACGATTCCAACCAGATGCGCGAGGCATACAAAACCTATCAGGAACTTCTGGCGGAGGAACAACGGCTCCAGACGAAAATCCGCAACCTCGAAAACTCGTCCGCCACCGAGCCGGTCATTTTGCTTGCGGAACTCGGGGAGCGCGCTCAATTGATCTCCGCCTTGGGTGAAACACGGAGGAGAATCCGCCAGATCGACCTGCAACTGCTGATATGGGATGAGACATTTTGGAAATAGCCGTTGTTTTCCCATACTTGTTTTGAGCACGGCATGGGTGGCCTCCCAGGCCGCGCCGGCGGAAACACCATCGCTCTCATCCATGCCGGAAATCGGCCGCATCTGGATGGGCATGGAGGAGGGTAGCGTGAGGCCCGCCTCCTACCAACAGGTCCGGGCCGAGGCCGAGGGCTTCATCGAATTGTTCCGCAAGGACATGGAGCCTCTCAAGCGCGGCACCCATTGGGCGACCGTGGACCCGCGGCAGCTGGAGATCGAGGAACAGACCATCGCCGTCGAGGAGTTGAAGGCGAAGCACATCTTCAAAAAAGCCGAGGAAGATGCCGAGAGCGCGCGCGTCCGCAGCTTGCTGGAGATCCGGGAAATGGAGGCCAAGGCGCGGGAATTGGAAAGCCTCGCCAAGTCCGATGAGTTTCCGCAAACCATGAGGAAACGCAGCGCCTCCGCCTTGAGCGAACTCCAGTCCCGCATCAAGACCATGAAGGAGCGTGTCGATCCGGCGGAAATTGAAGAACAATTGCGCGCCGAGAAGCAGGAGGCGGAACTGCAGATCGCCCGCAAGCGCAAACAACTCGAGCTCATCCGCCGCCGCTCGCTTCTCACCGCCGGGAATGACGGCGAACTTCGTTTCAGTGAAAGCCTCCGGGAAAAAATCAAGAACGCCGCCGAGGATGGTTCGGAGATATGGATCAAGACCGGCGAGCACCTCGCCACCATCGTCGATGACAGCAGCATCGAAATGGTGGTCCCTGCCGCGGGTCCGGTGATGGGCCAGATCCCGCAGGAGGAGCTCGCGGTGTTTCTGCTGGATGGCAAAACCGGAAAACTGATAGAAGGCAAATTCAACCGGATGGACGAGGTGGACAGCGGCGTGGAAATCACGCGGAATTTTATCTTCGACATACCACCCGATTCGATTGAAGACGCCAGGCAGGCGATGGGGCACCGGCACATGGTTCATGTTTACCGGAAGTTCCCGCGCAACTACCGGCTGGTTCACAAGAAGAACATCGCCTTCCTGGCGCCGCAGATCCTTGAAGCCTCGGGATGGCACGGCCTTGCGCGCCACCTGTGGCCGGGTTGCCAGGTGATCCAGGTGGGGCCGCAAACCATTGCCATCGATCCCGGAGATGCAAATTGAACTGGAACGCGTCTCATACCGCTATCCGGGTGCGGCCACCGCGGTTTTCGACTCGCTTGATCTCATTGTGCCAGC
>Ga0315904_10004734_pt1 | contig 19239 bp, 15 predicted proteins | sample LakEriMetagenome_6_FD_203529 | JGI IMG/M metagenome (GOLD analysis project Ga0315904, IMG submission 203529) | Freshwater fungal communities from buoy surface, Lake Erie, Ohio, United States - Buoy 12 MA120 | ecosystem: Environmental > Aquatic > Freshwater > Lake | place: USA: Lake Erie, Ohio...
CACATCCGCAAAGGTCCGCTCGGTCTTGCGGAAGTACCAGATTCCGGTAAAGATGAGGAGGAAGACTCCAATGACCGACGCGCCAAGACCCGGCCAATATATATTGTATTCGCCGAGAATGGCCCAGCGGAATCCGTCGATCACGCCCACCATGGGGTTGAGCGAGTATAGCAGGCGCAAATGGCTTGGAACGATGCTGCTGCTGAAGCCGACCGGCGAGACGTAGAGCCCGAATTGCACGATGAATGGAACAATGAAGCGGAAGTCGCGATAACGGACCATCAGCGCGGAAATCCACAGCCCGCCGCCGAACGCCGTGAGGAAGGCGAGAATGATGAACAGCGGGAGCGCGATGATCTCAGGTCCCGGCAGAAAGCCGTAAAATACCATCATCAGCGCCATGATCACCGCGGAGATGAGAAAATCAACGAAGCTGGTGATCACGCTGCTGAAGGGGACCACGAGTCGAGGGAAATAGACTTTCGAAATCATGCTCGCGTTGCTGACGAGGCTGTTGCCGCTTTCGGCGAACGCGGTTGCGAAAAACTGCCAGGGCAGCATGCCGCAGAAAACGAGAATCGGATAGGGGATGTTACCGGATTCCATGCCGGCGAGCTTGTTGAATACGAAGGTGAGCACCAGCATCGTCAGCACCGGACGGATCACCGCCCATGCGACACCGATGACGGTTTGCTTATAGCGTACCAGGATGTCCCGCCATGCAAGGAAGCAGAACAACTCGCGGTAACGCCATAAATCCCGCCAATACTGCCGCTCCGCGCGCCCTGCTTCAATGGTGATTTCGTTCATGAATTTTGCTTGAGAGAGTCTAATGGATGGCTGCTGGAACCGGCTTGACGCGCGGCCAGCAGCAACAGCTTCTTGCACAGCAGGCCTTTGGTCAGGCCGAATGTCCACTTGGTTATCATGGCGGACCTGCCTTCGGGTATGCCGCAATCGCGTAGGCTTCCGTAGCCGGCCTGGCGCAACCATTTGGCAACCCGGCGGTATGTGCTGTGGCCCACGGTCATGCGGCCGTTGCGCCCGCTTGCCCCGGAGCCGCTTGGTGCATGGTTGCGGGCGATGCCGGCGCGTCGGCGCAGGAATCCATGGTGGTTGCAGTTCGGCACGCTGACCAGTAGGCGCCCGTCCTTTTCAAGAAACCCGCGGTAAGTGGCAAGCAAGCCCGCAGGACTGTCCAAATGTTGAAGGATGTCCAGCATCAGGATGCATTCGAAACGACGGCCCTGGAGTTGCGCGGCCGCGTCGTCGAAATCGGATGGCAGAATTTCCACGCCTCTCGCCTCGGCGCTGGCCGCCACGATCTCATCGAGCGGCACCGCCGTCACCTTGATGCCGAGCTTCACCATTTCGGCCTCGGTCGCCCCACAGCCGCAGCCGACCGATAGCACGCTGCGCGTGCCGGAAGGAATGGCCGCCAAGACATCCCGCCTGGGTCGTTCGTAGTAGGGTTTGTTGCGGAAATCGCCATCGTGCAGGACACACGGCTCGAAAAGAGGCGGGCGTGCCGGCGTGCCGCCGTTCGTATGCAGCGAGACCAGCCGCGCGATTTCCAGTCGGGCAAGTTTTTCGTCGAGTCCCAATTTGCCACAATAGGCATTGGGCAAATGGTGCAGGCAGAAATCATCGAAACGCGAGATGCAGACCACCTTCGTCATGCCACACTGCGTATATGGATCGGTTGCGGCTGTTTCAGGCATGCCATAACCTCTTCTCTCCGGCGCAAGGAGATAACCGCCGGATGCGATCGCCTTCCTGAGCTGGCCGCGCGTGAGGATGTAGCAAGCGGCGTGATCGTTGGTGTGGCGTGCGAAAAATTCCCCGCCACGAGATGAAACGGATCGCGCTTCCCAATGAAAATGCGAATGCATGCCGGAAAAAGTCTTCCTTCCCGTTTCATCCACTTCATAGCGCATGAAGCCCGCGATGCGATCCTCCGGAAGCAGGCCCGTCGCCCGCACAAAAGCGTCGATGTGGCACTCCTTGAGCAGGGTGTCGTCTTCGCTATAAATATATAAATCGTAATCCTCCGCGCGCTCGGCGAAGAGCCGCTTGTGGGCGAAGGGAAGCGACCAGGGATCGGCGCTCGGCAAGCCCACGCGCACCTCAACATCATCACCCAATTCCTTGGGCAGATTGGAATTCACGACGATGTCAAGTTGGTAGCGGCTCATCGACCGGTATTCCGCCAGCAGAAGATCCAGAAAACGCCGGTTCTTCACGCCGTGGTTGGCGATGGCCACCAACACGCGCGGTTTGGCGGACGACCCGTGGGCCGGTTGGTTTTTCGGGGCTTCCATTTGAGTATGATCCGGCGGATTGCTTCCGTCCCTTTAGGTGCGTTTGCTTGCCGCCTTCGCATTTCCGTCAGACTGCCGGAATCCCGAATCCGGACGGAAATAGCCGCGGGAGACGATCCGGCGGATGGTGCCCGCGGTGGAACGCAGCTTCTCCTTCATGGGGAGGCGCAGCCATTGCGGAAAAAGCCGCATGCCTTCGTGCCTTGGCACCGGCAGACGCATCAGGCGCATCGCCATTAGACGGCCCCATACCGCTCCTTTCTTCGCGAGCAGGTTCCGCTGGGAATCCACGACCATGCCAAGTGTGCCCGGCTTCAGTTCAAGATAACCCGCAGCCATTGCGTCATGGACCAGGGCGCGACCGCGTTCGGTGCGCACCACCACCAGAGAGGAACCCGGTTCGCCGGGCCTTACTTCCCGGTACCAGGGATCGCCACAGGAAACATCCGCCTGCTCACCGCAGCCATCCGGCCAAATATGCACGCTCCATGGGCGGAATGCCTGCACGAACGCCCACGAGTCCTTATATGTCATTTCAAGTGATGATTCCTTTGACCCTTTCAACCAGACAGTGAACATGCCAGGCCAGCCACGACCGCGATAGCGCAGTTTTTCCACCTCATCCGGATCGATTCCCCTGGCCTTTAAAAGTTCCTCCGTGCCCATGGTCGAAGGCGATCCCGCGCAGAAAAACGACAGCGCCACCGCGAGGTTGCGCTCCAAGTCCGGCCGGAGCGGCAGTGTCTTGCGCAGGGCGGCCACTTCGGAAGGCTGGCCGATGAACATGCAGGGACCCGGAGCTGCTTCGATCTGATTGAGTCCGTCACACACCGAAGCCGGTGCGTAGCGCGATCCCGTGTTCGCAAGCAATTCGCCGTATGAGCGGCTCATCACCGTCCGGTTGTACAGCGGCTGGTCCGGATCCGCGGCCACATGCAGCACGCCATGCATGCCTCCCTTCTCGATGGCATATCGCGCCAAAGCAGTCAGCGCTCCGCCAGAAGATCCCTGAAAACGGGTTTCCGGATCGGTCGCGTGACCCTCCCACACTTCAAGTATGGGACCAACTCCCGCAGCGATCCCGCCAAGAGGATCTGATGCCGGGCCGTATGGTCCCGGCTGCGTTCCGACCGCCGGGCACACTTTAAGCCCCTCACACAGCACCGCCTCCTCACGCGGACCGCAAAACACCGGACGGTGGCCTTGCGACGGATCGTTCTCCATCCGCAGCACGCCGCCGGAATGTGCCGCGCAGGCACCGCAGCCGACACACAGCCGCCACTTCACCACATCCTCGATTGATTTTACCATCATGATTTATTTTAAACCTTCATCCCAACGTGTGCGGCTTGAGCATCTCCGTAAAGACCTCCCTGAGCCGGCCGCGCGCGGCATCCGCATTCGCCGCCAACACGCCGCGCACCTGCTCGCGCCGTCGATACAACTCCATCACCTGTTGGACGGCATCTTCTTCATCCACCTCACGACCGTCCACCACCCAGTCCTCCATGCCGACCGACTCGAAGACCCCCTTGAACTTCATGCTATAGGCCACACCCACGCACGGAACTCCCTGCGACAGAGCCGCGATGCAGGAATGCATCCGCGAGCCTGTGAAAAAATCGCATTGCCCGATGATCCATTTGACCTCGTGCGGATCATGCTCGCCTGTGAGGATTCTCACGCGGGAGCGCAGGGCAGCGGGCAGCGATTCCCTCACTTCGTGGGAAGCCTCGGGATCACTTTCCACGTTTCCAGCAACCGCATAGGTGTGCGGGATCAGCCACAGTTCCCCCTCGTGCTCGTCAAGCAAGGCCGCCACCAGCTTGCGCACAAAAACAGGGTAGTCCATTTTGAGTCCGAACATGTTGTTGCGGGTGTAGCCGCCCCGGAACATCAGCCCGTTCACATTGATTCCAATCACGCGGGCGCGCGCGGACCTCTCTTGGGGAGGTTCCAACGACAAGATCCCCGGCGGCCTTGTCGCCAGGGAGAAGGCCACATCGGGGCTGAGATGAACTTTCACAGACGGCCCGGCAAGATCTTGTGCAATCTGACGGCTGGTTTTGTCCCTGGCCACGATCACCTTCGACCGGCGCAGAAGAAACCGCGCCAGCCAGCGGGCCAAGGGACTCTTGTAAGGCCCGTAGGTCTGGGGCAACTGGACCATCGTCCCCTTGACCAATATCACCGTCCAAGCCGCCATGAAGCCGGTCAAATACCGCCACATGCCGTAAATGTCGCTGAAGCTGTCGCCGCCCCGCACATCGCCTGCGAAGTCACACTGTTCCAGCGCCGCAATCCAGGGTGTGTGCCTTGCTATCAGTTTCCTCACACCTGATAGAGGCATCATCCGGTAAAGGATGGCCATCAGGACGATCCATGCGAGGTGTTCGCGCAAACGGCATTTCGGTGAAAGCCGGTAATTCACCAACGGCACCTCGATCTTGCCCGCCGTGGTTTGGAAAACCACCGGTTGCGGGTCCGAGTGGCCGATCAACAAACGGATTCCACAGTTTCCGGGTGAGGCCGCAAACAAGTCCACGAGTGCGGCGCCGAGCGCACGCACACCCTGATTGCGCGAACTGACCGGAATTCCCAGCAGGGCGATCTGGCCCGTTCTTCGATGATCGTTCATATATGCCTGATGATCCTTTAACAAGCCGGACTTGGCGCAGCGGCTTCCCCGCTTGCGGCATCCGGTTCAGTTCCGGACACCCGCTCCATGGATGACATCCTCAACGAGGCGGTTGCGGCCAGGCACAGGAACATGAAAATGTAGGACTGGTCGAAATAAGCGACCGAAATACAAGTGGCGGTGTGGGCGAACAGCGCCGAGCCCACGCACCAGATGATGAATTGTTCTCCTTCCGCTTCGGGAGGAGTCTCGTCCATGATCCTGCCGATGTAAACGAATCCCGTCCATATCATCGCAACGAATAAAAGCACCAGGGGAAGACCGGCAAACACGCCCATCAGAACATAATAGTTGGTGATGTCACAATGGTCAGGACTCCACGAAACGCCCGTTGGCATCCAATGCCGGGTGAAATTCGTTCCCGCTAGCCACCACTCGCCGATGTGATTCAGACAGGATTCGATCAAGCGGGCCCGGTGCCAGCCTGTGCTGCTTCCCGTCAGATCAATCTCACCGATGATATAGTAGGCCGGACGATCCATCACCAGTTCCAGCAGCAGGTACATGACCACGATCCCCCATCGCACGTAGCGCATCCATTCGCGTCGCGTCCAAAGCAGAATTGCCATGATTCCAAAAACGAGGCTCATCAGAGGCCCGCTGGAATTGCTGGCAATCACGATCATCACGCAAGCCGTAATGCCGACCGCGGCGGGCAAGCGGTTGTTCTTCCAGATGGCCACCATCAAGGGCAGGCACGCGGCGCCGACACTGCCGGCAAGAATCGAGTGTGCGAACGGACCCACCGCGCGGAATTTGTCGTCGCGGTGCTGGACGATGCCTCCGAAGATCGAAAACATGTTGCGACCGGTGAAATGCTCCGACACCATTTCAAGCGCGATGGGCAGTAGCAGCCATGCGATGAGTTTGATAATGCCGACAAGCTCATCCCTAGTGGCACAGAACACCCGGATGAGGATGTAGATGCCTCCGATGTTGAAAGCCTGTCCGAGATTGAAAACCAGCGGCGCCTTGTCTCCGGGATGCAGCGAACTGCTGAGAACCAGCCATATCGCCCAGCACAGCATCAACTTGTCCATGCCGCAGATCCCGCCCGACACGCGCTCTCCGCGGACAATCACGCGCATGATGCCCACCGCGACAAGAATGCGGATGACGGTAAGCGTGACGGGGCCGGCGTTGATCTGTTGGCTGACTGTCATGTAACAGCAGCCAACCAGCAGTGGAAGCAGCGCGAGCCTGCGGGGCAGGGCTAACAAGGCCGCCGCATTAAGGAGCAGGAATATGACAGTAAAAGCGGTCATCAGCGGGCCGTTGGGCCATTTCCCCGGCGGGGAAAGGACGCGCCGCGTCCCTAAATCCGCCTCCATGGGCGCGGCATCTTTGTGCGTGCGCCGGGAGGCTGTTCACGGATCGACGCTGAAGCCTGTGGGAGTCGAGACTACTGCTGGCGGCTGTGGATTGGAGCCGGAGTCGGCGCTGTATGCCTTGAGCATGTTAAAGTGGAAGAGCTGGATTTTATTCGCGCTGAACGATTGTCCCGCGAAGCCGTTGGCTCCTTCGATGGACCAGTAACGGTCGCAATAGTCGAAGAAGACAGGGTTGTTCCACACCGCCTCACCGCCAGTGAGCAGGCTGATTCCAAGCGCGTTGCCGACATGCGAAGAACCGCAGATGTCGCGGTAGAACGCATACCAGTTGCTGCCGTCGCGCTGGTTGTCTATTTCATGTTGCTCACCCCATTCCGGCAGGCCGACATGCTGCTGGGTGTATTGTTCGCGCGGCCTTCCATCCGCTGTGTAGAGCGTGCGTCCCACATCCGATTGCGTGACGACCCATATCTGGCTGTCTTCAAGGAAGGGTCTGACCTGATTGGTTCTGGAGGGAAGCGTCACCCGCTTCTGTCCATTGGCCCAGTTTTTCATGTCCGTGTCGTTCAATGTGACGGCGGCAAGGACCAGCGGCGCCTTGTGCCCGCAGTTGAGACCGCCCGCCCCCCGATACACGCCGCCATCACGCAGGAAGCCGTATATGTCGATGCCATACTGAACCAGCGCTATGTAGAGGGGTTCCTTCTGCGCGTCGGTGTAGTTGAGATGCAGCGATAGCAGCGCGTCTGATATCAGATAAGCCTGATCGCGTCCGTAGTTGGGCAGTTGCGCCGGAGTCATCGACTGGATGGCGTTGCCGGTATGAAATGTGGTCCATGAGTTGGCAAACCTCGACTCCACCGTGGCAAGGCTGGGGGTGGACGCCACCGGCGCGAGTTTTTTCAAAATCGAGTAGTTCAACTGGCTCTTGTTCCAGCGATGCGTCTTGTCAGTCCCGGTGGGTGGGGGACGGAAAGAGCCGCTGGGAGGCGCGGTTGAAACCACGGTCAGAATCGAGATCCGATCCACTTGGGTGTAGGATGAGGATGTCGGCAGACCCACAGTGGAAACCGAAGAGATGACCGAGGTGCCGGAAGGGCAAACCAATGCTTGTCCTTTGCGGGACGGTGCTACGTTCAGGTTGTCGGCGTATGGAGCATAGCCATTGTAGGTTCCGGAACGGCTGACTGCATTGTCAAAGCCGTTGGGAATACATGGGTCCGCGTTTTGCTGGACATACGGATTGACCATGGTGCCGTTGACCACCCGGTCAACGGTCGCGCCACTGGACAAGGTTTCCACCCGGACGCCGGAAGTGGGAGTGATGGAGGTAATCGTGACCGGACCCACCACCCACCAGTCGCCATTTGCATACTGACCCACCGGGCGGTCAGTGGAAAAATTCCAAGTGATGCCGTTTTTCGACGCCGATGTGGCTGCTACGGCTGGCTGGCATGACATGATGGCCGTCAAAGCCATGAGGCACACGCGGATCTGATGCAGGTGGGATTCCTGACGGTGATGGGCTGGTTGTGTTGTAAGGGAGTTCATGGCTGGCGGCTGTTGATGGATCTGCTGGGACAAAGCAGTGTTAAACCGTTTCATCTCGCGTGCTAAGATGAGCGCGCGTTCTGAAATATCTAACTCGATTTATTTTTTTAAAATATTGAACAATGGTCAAATCTAATTTATTGGATTTTTTTTCTTTTTAAATAGCTGAAAATCAATGGTTTGCCGATCCGAATGTGAGAGTGAATGCCTTCAATGTCCGGTATTGACCCCTGTGTTGGATGCGGCGAAACGGGAAAAACCAAAAAATCCACCCTTTGAGAAGAACTTCATGACTTGGTTAGAGGACTCATTTGGTGCATGGGGGATGATCACGCCTTGGCGGGAGTTTCCGCGGCTTTACCCAAGCGAAACCAAACAGCAGACCAGTCTTCCAAACCGAGAGCCCAGCGCAACAATGTCCACCATTTGACGATGGAAGTCTTGCTGGAGGCGCGCGCGCCGGCGGAACCCAAAGCCGCGACCAGGCAGAGACAGGGTATCCGCACTCCGGCGGAGGCCATGATCAACAAGCGATAGAGCATGGCAGCGGCGGGTCCGTGATGGGTATTGAAGTAAAACGCCAGCGCCTCGCGAATCATGACCGCGGAGAACTTGCTGAATTGCGTGCCCGAACTGCCTCCTCCGTGATGAGTGACGACGGCTTGCGGAGCGTGAAGAATTTTCAAACCTGACTGATGGATCCTGTAACACAAATCCATGTCCTCGGCATACATGAAATAGCGCGGATCGAAACCGCCGAGTTTGCGGAATGTCTCGCTGCGCATCATCATGCACGCGCCTGAAACGGCCTCCACCTCGAAGGCATGAGTGCCGGTCCGGCGTCCTTTGGCATTCCACCAGCGCCGCCTGGCCCGGTCTGAATCGAAGGCCGCGTTCCATGGTGTGGGCAGTGGATGAACGGCGGAATACTGAAGGCTGCCATCCGTATTGAGAAGGCGCGCGCCGATCATCCCGGCTTCGGGCCGCAGGCGGAGTTCGTCGAGCAGCGCTGCAAGTGCTCCGGGATGAAGTTCCGTATCCGGGTTGAGCAGCAATAGGGCCTCGCCGGTGGCGGATTCAAATCCCAGATTGTTGGAACGGCCGAAACCGATGTTGTCGGGGCTTTGGATGAATTCAACCTCGGGAAACTCCGCCGCAAGCATTTCTCCGCAGCCGTCGAACGAACCGCCGTCCACCACGATCACCTGCGGCGTAAGTCCGCCGCGGGTTTGCCGGAAGGACTCGAGGCACTTGCGCAGGAACTCCTTCGAGTTCCAGTTCACGATGACAATCGACAGCGTCATGGGGTCTGGCCGCGCGCTTGCGGGAGTTGTGGCGATGATCCGCGACCGGACAGGAATTTTCCCAGACGGTCCATTTGTTCGCGCCTGACGTGGGCGATCACATCGGAATTCACGATCCTTGGCCTGCGTTGCAGAGCGGCCATGAGATAACCGATCCACCAGGCCGTGGCTCCCACCACGAACGGTTGGTCCTTCAAGCGGCTGATGCATTTGAAGACCTCAAAAAGCGGATGATAACCGACGGCGTAATCGCGGACGCCCATTTGCCATTTGCGGCGAACCGCACCGCCTTCGGAGATGTTTCTCGGCTTGAGATGATCCACGACCAGATCGGTGAAAAGCCGCGTCTCGTAGCCGTGCATGCGCGCCATCACGCAGGTCATGCCGTCCCACCCGCCCTCGGGGATGGGGATCAATCCGCCGATTTTCTCGAAGCATTCCCTCCGGAAAAACTGCACGGCTCCCGGCACATCCCGGCGGTTGCGGGGGAATTGGTCGCGTGGCAGGCCGATGTCTATGACCACGCCGCCCGCCAGGCCCAACTGCGTATCTGCCTCGAAGCGGGCCATCAATTGCTCGAAATAGTCCGTCTGGAACTCCACATCGGAATCCAGCAAGCCGAGATACTGATAGTCCCGGAATGAAAGTTCACCGATGCCCAAGAGGGTGTTCTGCACCACCGCTGCGAAACTCCTGCCCGGCCGCGGCTCCAGGGCAATCAAGCGGATCCAGGCATGCTCCTCAGCCGCCTTTCCCACGATTGTGTCAGTCGCATCCCTTGATCCGTCACTGACAATAATCCACTCGCGGGGTGGCACGGTTTGCCTCAGCACGGACTGGATGGTGCGCCCGATCGTGGCCTCCTCGTCGCGAACGGGGGTCACCAGCACATAATGGGTGGATGGGTTCATGCGCATCGATTTCAGTCATGTGCCGCCCTGTCGGAAACCGGCGGCTGACGGAGCAGTTCACCCGCTGTCATGATGCGGAGACCGGCCCTCGCCGCGCCTTCGATGAGGCTGGCGGTGGTTTCGAGCACAAACTCATGCCGGAGCGCCGCAGAGTCTCCCCGCCTGTCAAAATCATGCATCAAGACCACGCCTCCGCCGTAGCCAACCACACTCTTGACGAGATTGCCAACAGCGGGCAGTGAACCTGCACAAGTGTCTTCCGAATCGTGAGTCCACCAGACGATCGGAGACTTGCGATTGAGTAGCGCGAGCAGGGTAAACAAGGTGATTTTGCCGTGCGGGGGTCTGAACAAGGCGTCCGGTTTGGCCCAAGGGGAAAGGGCTTGATATCCCATGCGAATGTCGCGATCCGAAACCCATGGCCATGACTTCCACGGATGCGGATGGTTGAAACCATGACAAGCAATCTCGTGACCGTCTGCGATGGCTGCCTCCATCAGCCCGGGATGGGCTTCGGCCCGCCTTCCAAGCGAGAAGAATGTGGCTTTGACCTTGTGGCTGCGCAACAACTTCAATAATTCGGGATGTAGAATCGCTCCGGGGCCGTCATCATAAGTGAGAACCATGGCTCCCATTTTCCGGCAACGGCGGGACAGGGCATGTTTAGATGCTCTGGCATAGAGAAAAGGCGCGACCATGACGACGAAGAAAATCAACGACATCACCGCGATCGGCAAAACGAACGTGTCGAGTGGCATCATCTATGGGGTTCCCGGCAGGCATGGATCACACATCGCGAGTTTATATCCAGTTGACGGGGCGGAAATCGTCCATCCGGCGTGACCGCATTCTTTCATCCGTTTCCCGGCGCGGAGCGTTGGAAGATGAAATCCCGAATCGCTTCTATCATGTCGGCGCCGGCATGGCCGGCAATCCGTTCCTTGGGCGCTAGCTCGTCAACCCGATCCAACAAACCCATCAGATCGTCCTCATCGTAGGCGACATTCACCCGGCCCATTTCCTGCAACTGGCGCGCGGTGGCCATCTGGTGGTCGTTGCGGGTCTCGCCGAGACTGCCCCTGCGTGGCATGACCAGAATCGGTTTCGAGTGTTGCAAGGCGGAAAGAATGGTGCCCATGCCGGCATGGCCGACCACGACGCGGGAGGCGACCAGGCGCTTCTTGAATTCGACGGGATCCAACAAGTGGGAATAGGAAATGAAACCGGGTTCCCAGCCACCCCGGCCGATCTGTGCGAAAATATCCCTGCACTGCCGCTCCCGCGCCCAGCGATCCACGGCGCGGATCAGGCGATCGAACGGGATGTCACTGCCAACGGTCACGAATATCATAAGACACTGCCGCGAAACTCGGGGCCTCCATCGCGGGCGAGATGGGGCCATTGGGTGAGCCATAGATCGACGAACGCGCCGGCCTTGTTTCCCGACATCGACAGCTCTTCGGCGTTGGCGATGCTGTCGATCCATACGACGCGGGAGCCGAGCAATTTGCCCAGGCGCACGGCGAAATATCCGGGAGCGGCTCCGGTGGTGATCACCACATCCGGTCGCAGGCGCAGAAGAAGGAGAAATACCGCCAGCGCGGCGCGCAGGAGGTTGATCTTGCTCCAGCGGTTGCCGTCCGGAACGACACGGAAGTCGGCTCCATGGTCAAGATCCGAGCGGTAGCCTTCCATGACCGTGGCATAGGTCACATCACAACCTTCAAAGGCGGGGCGCAGCCGCAGCAGCTGAACCCAATGGCCGCCGCCCGACGAGATGCCCAGTATCCTGGGGCGGGTGTGTTTCATCATGTTGCAGTTGAACCCATCATGCCCTGAAAGCGACCATTGACTTGGTCAGAAACAAAAAGCGCTCCTTTAAAATTTTGCAGTCCGGAAAGAGATAGCGGAACATTTCCAGATCAAGCAGGTAGGGTTCATCATCGATCTTGATCATGGCCTCATCGATGTTCTTTGCCGTTCCCCGCTGGCCCATGCGGAATTTGCGCCACATCAGGGCCCTCCACGGCCTGGGAAGCCAATGATGGAATAATTTGATGAAGTGGGGTTCGACCGGGAACCAGTAATAGGGGGTTTGCACAAAAATCAAGGGCGCAACCCGTCTTGTTTCGCTGGCGAAAGCCTTGATCTTGTCCCAATTCCCGACATGTTCGATGACCGAATTCGAATGCACAATGTCAAACGAATCATCCGCGTATTCCGACATGTCGCAGGCGTCGCCAACAGCATATGAAAAAACCCCGTGTTCTTCGCGGGCAAGATCACAGGGCAGGTTCAGGATCGTAATTCTAACACAATGTTTTTCCAAAAAATCCTGATCAAACGCTTTCCAATACAGAGCGCGCCCCCCCACATCAAGTATGCCGACCCGGCCCTTCTTGTTGTGTACATCGATGATCAATTGCCTCAATGGTTCGAGTCTTTTTGCCCGCATCCTAGAACCAAAGGAATTGGGATTGCCGTAGTCTGCAAGTTTGTTTGCGTTCATTATGCGTTCTTGTGTGTGGCCGGTTGCCTGGTTGGCGGAACCGGGAGTGGCATCCATGGCGGATGCGGATGGATCAAGAAGCCCCCCGGACAAACAGCACGGCGGGGATGGTCTTGATGAGTATCTGGAGATCCAGCCAGATCGACCAGTTTTCGATGTATTCGTGGTCCATCTGCATCCAGCGGTCGAAGGAAACATTGTTTCTGCCGCTGATCTGCCAGATGCAGGTGATACCGGGTTTGACGGAGAGGCGCTTGCGGAAGAGCCATTCGTATTTCTGCACCTCCTCGGGCAGCGGCGGGCGCGGGCCGACGAGGCTCATCTCTCCGCTGAGCACGTTGAAGAGCTGGGGCAGCTCGTCGATGCTGGTCTTGCGGATGAAACGGCCGATCGGGGTAATGCGCGGATCGTTGTCGATCTTGAAAGCAGGGCCGTCGCGTTCGTTGAGGTGGAGCAGCGATGATTTGCGTTCCTCCGCATCCGCCACCATCGAGCGGAACTTGTAGAGTTTGAACTGGCGCTGGTTCATGCCGACGCGGTTCTGCACGAAGAACACCGGGCCGGGACTGGTGAGCTTGATGATGATGGCGATGACCAACAGCATCGGAAAGAGGATGGCCAGAACCGCGATGGAGATCGCCGCGTCAATGGCGCGCTTGATGAGAAGCTGGAGCAGCATCTGCTCGCGGAACAATGTGATGACATACTCTTCCTCGAATTCCTCGATGTGCAGGTTCTTGAGCAGGTAGCCATCCGCGAATTCAGGCATCAGCCGGACGACGATACCGAGTTCCCGCGCATGCTGGATGACGGCGGTGATGTCTCGGAAACGAGCGTCCACCGGCAGGCAGACGATGACTTCATCGACTCGCTCGCGGGTGAATATCATTCTGAGATCCTCAAGCGGCCCGAGTATCCGCCGGTTCGAGTGGGATTCGCTCCGCCACGTTTCCGCTGCCTCGGGTGTTTCCGACACGAAACCCACGATCTTGAATCCCAGTTCGGGTTTACCCTCGATCTTGGCGGCGATCTGGCTGGAACGCTCGTTTGCGCCGACCACCAGCAGAAAGCGGTAATTGTAACCGGAACGCCTCGCGCTGAGCAGCAGCACGCGCAGGAACAGCCTGCTGAAAACACCGATGCCGGTGACGATCACATAGAAAATGAGGATGTTGAGGATGTTGAAGCTCTTCACCGAGAAGACCGCGCTGATGATCATCAGCCAGAAGGCGGCGAGGCTGGTCGCCTTGAGCAGGTTCTTGAGCTGGGTGTTGAGCGCCACCAGGCGGTCCGCCTTGTAGCGAATGAAATAGTCGAAGATGCCGATCCAGCCGACGAGGAGGATGAGCATGCCGATCGCATCCTCGATCTGGAAGGTGGCCTCCAGGATGTGGGTGCCGCCCTGCATGAATATTTCCGGGCGGAAGTAGATGATGCCGATGGCGGTGGCCACCATGACCAGTTGATCGAACAACCGGAACATGTGGATCAGCATTTTGTGACGGAGCCTGATCATGATTCCTGACGGTGGGGGGTGGTTGCGGCGTGTCCGTTCGCCGCGTGGCGTTCGTGATACCAGTATGCGAGATCCTTTGCGAGCGGATTCCAATACGCGTCCGCGTAATGCGAGCGGATGTATTCCATGAACTCCGTCAGCAGCGCCGCGGGATAGCTATCATTGGAAATTTTCCGGTTGGAGAAATCGATGTAGTCCGGGTGGATGTTGACGAGGGCGAGACCGCCGTTGCGCGCGATCCAGTCGAGTTTCCTCTGCCAGATCGCGGGGGTTTTTTCGCGCAGCAGCAGGAACAGCGTTGAATCCTGCGGCAGCGTGTATGAGAGTTCGATATAACCCGATCCTTGGACGCCTGCGGGTGGCGGGACATGAAAGGGGAAAATCGTGTGCGAACCCTCGGGCTGGGGTTCGAAGGGATCGGTGTCGAAGGTCGATGTGTCGTAAAGCACGTTGAGGTCGTGGAGCCAGTCGAGCTGGCGCAGCATGAACCCGGATCGGAATCCGACCGCGCGCCATTTCGTGAGGTAACGGTTGATGAGTTCCGCTTTGAGACCGAAGCTTTCGCGCGATTCGTAGAGATGTCCGTCGTGATAGAGATCATGGACGCCCACTTCGAATCCCGAGGCTTCCAACCAGGCGCGGATTTCCTCCGGGTCCTCGTAGGAACCTTCTGGAATGAAATTGAAGGAGGAGCGGAAACCATGCTGCATTTCGAGTTCCGCGAGTTTCCTGACGTTTTCAAGACCGGCGGTGGATTCGACGTCGTGGGTGAAAACGAGGGCGAATTTCCTGCCATCCGGCCAGCCTCTCCAGTTGGCGGGTCTGCCGGACGCGGATTCGTCGATGGGCCATGAATCGGCATTGCGCCGCAGGATGGAGGGGATGCGGATGCGGCGGACCGCCCAGCGCAAGCCGAGCGGGAGGAACGGCTTCACATGGTAGTATGCGCGGGCCAGCAGACCATGGGATCCTCCCGCCATGGCATGTGAAACCGGATGAATGGTATGGTCAGGCATGGATGCGCTGTATGGGTCCCGGGTCCGGTAAACGCCGCGGGCGCTTCAATGGCTTCCGATCAACCAGTCCGGCCCGTGGGTGCGGGTCTTGTTGAAGATGCAGGAAACATCCGCCCGTCCTTTGGTCAATTCCGAGTAACCCCATTTGAGGCCCTCGCGGCTGGTGTTCTGGGCGTCGAGCACGAGCAGCACCTTGTCCATCAGGCCCGCCATGGTGAGCGTTCGGCTGGTTTGGTCGACGGGCGGCATGTCGAAGATGATATAATCGTATTCGCTGGCATGTAGCAGCGGCATCATTTCATGGAGATGGAGAGGAGTGAACTGGGTCAGACCGCTTTCATCCCGGCGCGCCGGCGCGTTGGCATAATAGAGATTTTGCGGACGATCCCTGAAATTGGATCCTTGGGCGAGACGCAACGCGTTGGGAAGGGAGTGGCGCGGGATTTCCCCGAAGATCGGGTTTTCCTGCGGATGGAACGAGCTGAGGTCCACCAGCAGCACCTTGACGCCGCGGATTTCTGCGAAGGATTTGGCGAGGCCGGCGGCGATAGTGGAGGTTCCCGCGCCTTCGGACATGCCGGTGACGGCCACCAGCTTGGGTTTGTGAATGATGTTGTTGACCTCGAAGTTGAAGATGATGCGGTCCCGGATTGTTTCGGAATAGGGAAGGATGAAATGATCGTTTTTCCCGGACTGGCTGGCGATGGAAATCTCTTCGCCGCCTTCCGCAGGCTGCCATTCGCCGGACTTGTCGCCGATGCGCGGCGCATCGCGCGTGCCGCCGCCCAGCAGGAGTCCTCCACGCTCGGCGCGGCGCACGAAGGGAATGGAGAGCAGCAGCGGGAGTTGCAGGCGTGTTTGGATTTCGACCGAACGCTCGATCTTGCGGTTGAATACAAGCTCGATGAGGAAGGCGAGTCCCAATCCCAAAGCGAGTCCGCCGCCGGCAAGGCCGAGGATGATCTTCTTGGTCAGATCGTCGAAGGTTTTGAGGGGTTCGGTGGGCTGCTGGATGATTTCGATATTGGGCATGCGCTTTGGGTCCAAGGTCTGCTCCAGTCTCGCGTCCTTGAGTTTGGTTTCGAGGGAGCGGAATTCCGCCTCCTCCATCTGTCGGGTGCGTTCCAACGCATCAATCTCGGCACCCAATGCGTATTGTTCGCTGAACTGAAGAGCGATCTCCTTCAGGTGCTCGTTGAAGATATCGATCTTGGCGGAGATGGCGGCAAGGCGCGCTTTTTCCATAACGAGATCAAAAGCGGGATTCCCCGCCGCCATGACTGCTGCCACGGCTTCCTGGGTCAGATCCGGATAGCGCCCGATCAGCGCGCGACGCTTGTTTTCATAGTCACTGATCTGGCGCTGGTTTTGGGCTACGAGACGGTTTGCGTCGGTGAACTTGACGCGCAGATCGAGATCCCGCTTCTGCAGGATGGCGAGCATTTCCAGAACCGCCCGGTATTCGGTGACGATCTGGGGCGGGACGCGTTCGAGCGGCACATCCGGCACGGCGGCCTGTTTATCGTTTTCAGGAGCGCCATTCTCGATGTCGGGATCTCTCTGGAGTGCTTGGATGCGGGCTTCCTGCTCGGCGAGTTCCGCCCTGGCTTTCATGAGATCATCGCGCGTGCGGGCGCGCTGGCTTGCGAGCGCGTCGGTGGCGGCCGTCAGCGAGGTGATGCCGGATTCGGTCCTCAGTTGGTTGAGTTTCTTCTCGGTTCCCACCAGCCGGGCGCGGACTTCCTCGGTCTGTTTGGCGACCAAATCGAAGGCTGCGGCGGAGCGATGGACGCCCAAGTGTTTCTTGAAGTAAACCTCAAGCAGCCTGTCGAGCACGACTTTCGCGGTTTCCCTTTCCAAGTTGCCGTATGTCACATGCAGGACGTTCGGGCTATCGCCTTGTGTTACTTCCAGTTCGGACAGAATGACGCCTGCCGCGCCGGAGATCACCTTGGACTTGTCTTCGGTGGGCACTTCTCCCAATCCGGGCAGTATTTTCTCCAAGCCAACGGCTAACGCCACATCGCTGGAGACGTCCACGCTCTTGAGTATCTCGATTTCTGTTAGAATCACGGGATCCCCGCTCCTGCTGGGGCTGCTGCCCGGGCTTTTCATCGCGGAGTATGGGTCCACGGCGCCGGTTTCCATGACATAACGGACCAGGAGTTTGGCCGTGGATCGATAGACCGGCTTCTGTTTCAGATAAACGGCTGCGGCAGCCGCAATACCGGCACAGGTCAGGAGCAGGATCATCCATTTGTGTTTGAACAACACAAACAGGATGTCCTGGGGACCGAAGCCTTTTGCCGCTTCCTTTGGATGAGGCTTTTGCATGATGAATGATTATGATTTTTAGCCGTAGGTGACGCGGTCAAGAACGGGCACAAGCCCAGGACGCTTCCACCAAAGATTTCACGACACCTTCTTTCCGTGCCGCCGTCAACCGCTGGAACGCGGGAAGACGAACCCGCCTGCGTGATTTGGCATTGGCAGCGATTCGCAAAAGACGGGTTTTGCTCCTGTCCGGGATGATAGGAACATGTGCCGATGACCGGTGGCTAACGGCGGATCCGCGTCTGGCCGGGCATGGATTTGATCGGAATTTGGCGAACCCAAGGCGGGTTTTCAGCCAAGCCTTTGAGTTGCCAGAACCGTTGCGGTCTTGTTTTCCAGGGCGGGGCGGCTTGCGTGAGCGCTTGCGGATATCCTGCGTCTGTTCCAAGCCATGCGCAGCTGGCCGAGGATGGCGCAGGGAGTCCGCCACATGATGGAGAGGTCCGTCAGCAGGGACGACTTGCGAACGTAATCGGCATCCATCGCATTCATTTCGGTAAATGTGGTGATGCCCTTGCCTTCAGTCTGCCAGATCCCGGTGAGACCGGGCAGGGCGCGGAACCTGACACGCTGGACGCGAGTAAAATAACCGTATTCCTCCGGCAGGCAGGGTCGGGGGCCAACGAGACTCATTTCCCCGCGCAATACATTCAGGAGTTGCGGCAATTCGTCCAGTCCGGCGGCCCGCAGCAGGCATCCACCCGGAATCAAGCGCGGGTCCGACAGCAGGTCGAGTTTCACCATCGGGCAATTGGATTCGACGAGATGGCTGAAGTGCCGGGTGTGCCTGCGTGTATCCGCATTCAGGTGCATGCTGCGGAACTTATAGAGCGTGAAAGACTTGCCATTTCTTCCAATTCTTGTCTGACGGAAGATTGCGGGTCCGCGGGAGACCAGTTTGATCCAAAGAACAATAAGTCCCATCATCGGCAGGACGAAGGGCAGACTCAACAGAATGCAGCCCAGATCTAGGCTGCGCTTCCACAAAGTGGACGGGCAAAAACCGGATGTTTGCGGTGATTTTTCGCCTTCAGACTGGAGAGAAAACTGCGTCCGGTGGTGATTCGATCCATGGACTCGGGGGCCGCCAGCGCGGGGAAAATCCCGAATTTGCGGCTTGGTTACGGAGATTCGAGCGGGGGAGGAGTGGTTTCGGAGTGCGGTCGTCGAATCTGCGACCGTGATATCCACGGGGGTAGTGATCATTGGGGGGGTGGGGAGTTGTGGGGGGCGCTTGAAACTGTCTGAAATTATTGCATATCGAGGGTTTTCAGATTGGGTTCTCTATGGATTATTCCTTGCTTTGTGGGGAGATTGGGGGATGAGAAACTGCCTGAAACGCTGCCGCCTTTGGTCGATTGTCGCTAGGCGGCGACAAAACCAATTCGGGGGATTCAAGTCAAGTTTCAAAAAATCGTCTCATTCTGAGTGAAAATCCGTGATCCAAGGTCCGGGGGAAGAGGCAGGCGTGAATCGCGCTGCTGGCTTGTTTAAAGGATTTTCACAAGCTATGCACAACGGCGCGGTTCATACCCGACGATAAAGTGTTTTTCAATAAATTAAGTAAATATTGATAATCGGCCAAAACAAACTGATCTCCAAGTCCCGAGAAAGCGGGATTCGAGGGGCTGGTCGTTGGTTGGGCAAATTGCAAGAGGTGACGAATCGGTGACATCGGTCAAGGCAGTGAGCGTGCCACATTTCCTACCGTATTGAATAACGCGATTGCGTGGGATTTCTATCGGTGG